>Ga0247844_1000025_pt1 | contig 254172 bp, 273 predicted proteins | sample LaCtaG_FD_192421 | JGI IMG/M metagenome (GOLD analysis project Ga0247844, IMG submission 192421) | Freshwater microbial communities from meromictic Lake La Cruz, Castile-La Mancha, Spain - LaCruzMarch201714.5m_1 | ecosystem: Environmental > Aquatic > Freshwater > Lake | place: Spain... | reverse complement strand
AGAGTCTGAATGGCTGACAAAAACATTGGCGCATCCGTTCGAGCTAAGTTGAAAAATAAGGCGCAAGCCGAGGGCAAAGAATTCAATTTAATTCTTACTCGCTATGCATTGGAGCGGTTGCTATATCGCCTCAGCATTTCTGACTATCGAGAGCATTTCTTGCTAAAAGGGGCATTGCTATTTGATTTGTGGTTTGACGTTCCCTTAAGGGCGACAAGAGATATTGATTTACTGGGATTTCAATTGCCCGATGCTGCCTACTTGATAAAAGCATTTGAGGATCTATGTGCCTTAGAGGTGGATGACGTACTAAATGCAAGAACTTTTTCCAGCGATAGGCAAAGCCATCCCGTAACTGCAATTTGCAGTTAAAAAATCAAACTTACTACTTGCCTCTACCCAAACGGCCACTTCCACAAATACATCAGGGGTCCCGATTAACCATAATGAACACAAGATCCGCCACGTTACGTTTTGGTCTTTACCCTACTTAAAACAATCTGAGGTCCCAGTGGAAGGTCCAAACATTATCTACGAGGTCCTTGCGGCCTCTACGGCCCTACAGAGAGGGATCGATCCACTGGGTAAAGCTTTTTCATAGTAACCTTGATACATCTGTTTTGATTTCACTAATCCGTACACTACGCGCGCCATCTTCGCTGCCACCGCGGTTCTCGCCTTGCGCTGTAAATCCTTATCTTGAGGTGCATTTTTAATATAGCGTAGATATTTTTGCTGGAAACTGTTCTCGGGTTGCTGGATGGCACGGTTGACTGACATCCACAGGGCCAAGCGCAGGCGCGCATTACCCCGTTTGGAGATTTGCTCTTGACCACGATAATTGCCTGATTGGTTCTTCGCTAGATCAAACCCGCAATACTTTAAGAACTGACGATGATGGCTAAAGCGACGTAGATCGCCACCTTCCGCCAAAATGGTTAATGCATTAATCGGACCAATCCCCGGCACGCTTTGCAAGATGGCAGAATCTGGGTTATCGGCCAATACTGCCTGAGCTGTCAGCTCTAGCTGCGTACGACAATCATTAATCTCTTGATAGCGTCTCAGTTGTATTTGAAAGGTTTTGCAAGCCAAGGAATCTTCCTCAACGGGTAGTCCAATGCTATGCCGAGCGGTCTCATAAAGCTCAATGAGCTTGGCTGCCTTGTTAACCTTACGGCCAACGACAGGGCTGGCAATCTGACAAAATTCTGCTTGAGAGTGCTTCGTTACTGCGCTAGGAATGGGGAAGTGCAAAAGATAATTAATCCACCAAGCCGAGCGGGTACTGTTCCACCATTTACCCATCTCTGGAAAATATAAAGGCAGGTAATGCGTGAGTATGGAGTGTTGCAGGCGCGTGCGACTCAAGGTCACTTGATAGTAGGTTTTAGATAACTCCTGGAGATCATGATGCCCTGCAATTAATGGGTCAACATAACGTTGAGTAATCCCTTGCTTAAGCAGCTCCAAAAGTACTGCGGCATCCTTGGGATCATTTTTATCCCAGGAGTTGAACATCACCTCCCGATACCGGGCACTCGCTACCGAGGAAATAAAACAGACTTCAAACCCCGCCGCTACCAAGCGATGCCCTAATGCTCGGTGGTAATTGCCGGTTGCCTCAAACCCAATAATGCAAGGCGAAGGCAAAGTTCTGAGATAAGAAAGGAAGCGGTCATGGTCAGATGCAGAATTAGCCATCCGAAAATGCTGTCGTTTACCCTCTTTAGTCTCGCTTAACACGGCATTAAAGTCCTTGGCAATATCGATTGCAATCCATGCCCCATAGGGTTTATTGTTTAAGTGGTCAGCCATAGCAATACTCCTTGTTTATGATCTCGCAATCACAAGCATGGCTTAAATTGCTGCGGCTGACTACCATTCTGCATGTACTATGGCATTGAGTTTGATGGGGGCAGTATTCGGGCAGAAGAAATTCGCAAGGAAGCAAATTACACGGGAATGCGGGTGACCTTAGTCGCCTACCTGGATGGGGCAAGATCAGCCATTCAAGTAGATGTCGGTTATGGGGATGCAGTCACACCGGCTCCAGAAATAGCGAACTATCCTGTACTCTTGAATGAGTTTCCTAGCCCCAGGTTAAGGGGGTCACTCATTACTTGAGGGTGAAATTGCGGAAAAAGCGTGCCTAAGGAGGTCGTTTCATAATTGCGCTGTACCGCTTGCTCAATCTTTAGCGCCGTCTTTAATAGACTTTCAAAGGGGATGGCGAGTGAGGTAAGGTCAATGCCGCTTTCAATCAACGCTGTGACCATGCGGCGAAAAACTTTGACAAATTCGGGATAGGCCCGAAAATCGGCGGCGGGCTTTAAGAAGTAAAGCAATTGCCGCAATTCTCGATCAGGCTCTAGCTTTTGAGCTTCTGGCGACAAGTCATAAAAGCCCACATGAAAAAGCTCGGCAATTGCTGAATGCGATCTAGCAAGAAATTCCTCAAAGTTCAGTTGGGGATAGAGTAGGCCATAAATGACTTTGAGCTCAGGGCTGATGTAATAGTTAGGGCAGAAGGTTTCACTCATGATATTTGGCTTTACTGCGGTTCTGCGCAGCGCGCATGTCTTGGAAGGCTTTGGTGGAGACGCCTAAAAACTGCGCAAATTGAGCATCGCTGGGGCGTTGCTCAAAGCAGTCATGCAGCAGGGCGGCATTCCAATCCTGGGAGAGCATGTTTGACAAAGCGAGACGCCCTGAGAACTGGGCATCGGCATAGGTATTGGCAAGTGCTTCGGAGCTATTTTTAGCTTGTAACAGGCAGTTGAGTTTTTCATGGGGATTGATTTTGATGAGAAGCCCAATCAGATCGATCTGCCAGTACTTGGCGATCAATGAGAAGTGGGTACGTTCTTTATTGATGGGGGTGACTATCGGTGGATCAACTTGCAATTGGCTAAATGCAACATCAGGATTGATGCGCAGATCGATTTGCTTTCGGTCATCCTGAATGAGGCCAACAGAAGATTTTCCTTCCTTGAGGGCCTGCATTGTTTTCCGAATGATCTGAGGGTCAAGCACAATTTGATTGACTGACAGCTCGATGAAAGTCAATCTCCCTGTTAGAGATGCTGGCTTATCGAGTGGTGGTGCTGTGCTCACAGTTTCATTCTGATAGTTATAAAAATTCATCCTATCTCGGAATGTGAATAGACAGCAAGCCCTTTATTCACGGGCAGTATAGCGTTGTGCGATACTAATTTCGGAAATTTTATGAGTTCAATAAATGCTGCTTGACTTTTATTGCTGCAAATTTCATGTCAAAAAATTTAATTCAAAAATTGAGAGTCAATGTGGGCAATGTTAAGCGGGAAATTTTGTTGCTAACAATATAAGATTCGCTCATGTGAGTTTTGAAAAAAACTAAATATCAAAATATAAAGAAAATTTACTATTTCCAGGTTGGGTCGTTGTTGTATTCCTGCACAAATATTTTGTGGTGAAGGCGTGTCCACACCCTCTTAAGTTTTTAAGGTAGCGTGTCCACACTATCCGTGGATAAAAGATTTGGTAAGAAGCGATGAAAATCTATTTTTATTTCGTAATGGGAGTGTTCGAATTTCGTTTCTCATGCCAAACTCAAGCTCAGATTAAATGTGAAGATGGTTTTCTTATGCGCATTCAAGATAGTCAGCCATGATCATAAGTGCGTTGCCATCATCATGATCATGGCCATGTGAATCATGCTGTAAGGGATGCGCCATCATGATGTTTTTCATTCTATGCAAATGGTGCTTAAAGTCGGCAATGGGATACGTATTTGAAGAAATCAGCCCGTTACACAAATTAGGGATCCTGCATTGCTCTGGGAATCACTTAAATAGCTAATTTGCGACAATATCACCACTATATTAGCTATAAAGCGACATTCAAGAGTATTTTTAACTGAATCTAAGCCAATTGGCGACAATTTAAAAGGCTTATTATTTTAATAATAGCTATAAAACGACGATTTTGTTAGAATAATAGCTATAAAACGACAAAATAGTGATTTAAATGGAAAACATAGCTAAAAAGCGACAAGAGATTGTTGATCTGATATTTGCCTCTAAATCCGATAAGTCTCTAGCGCGTCAATTGCAACGTAAAGCGACTGAGGGAGAGTTGCGTCGGCTAGCGCCTGGCATTTATGCGCCGGCAAATATTTCTCAAGAGGAAGTTGCCTCATTAGTTCGGCGGAACTGGCAGAAAATTGCCGCCAAGGTAGCACCTAAAGCTGTGGTGTCCCATAAGAGCGCCATTAAAAGTGGCATTCAAGAAGAAGGCATCATCACTCTTAGTCATCCCACTATATATAACAAGCAGATTCGATTTCCCGGATTAAGTTTTGTCATGATTAAGGGTCCTAGTTTTTTGCAGGGCGACATACAATTGCCGGAGCACGCCTTATTCTGGGCATCACGACCAAGGGCGATATTAGAAAACCTGGGGAAAAAATCGATTAGTCGCATGGGGCGCAATGAAATCGAAGATTCACTGATCGATATTCTCAATGCATCGGGTGAAGTTAAGTTAAATGAAATTCGTGATGCAGCAAAATTGCTTGCCCCATTGATGGATATGGAAAAGGAGCTGGCAACTCTACAGATGCTTATTGGAGCTTTGCTGGGAACCCATGCCCGCGGGAAGTTAAAAACCAAACAAGGTCAACTTGTTGCTTTGGGTAAGCCAGCTGATAAAATTCAACAAGAGCGTATGGAAATTTTAGCGGCCTATCTAAGAGCCGCATCGCTTCCGGCAATAAAAGATATTGCCCCAAATGGAATGGCTAAGGCCCATTCTGCCTTTATTGAGTCCTATTTCTCAAACTATGTTGAAGGTACTAAATTTGATATTCATGAGGCTGAGGAAATCGTCCTAAAGGATAAGATTATTCCCTCTAGGCCAAAAGACTCTCATGATGTATTGGGCGTGTTTCGTTTGGCTCTTAATGCGCCCACTCGTAATGCCCCGCCCCCACCGGGAGAGGAATTTTTAAATAGCCTCAAGCAATGGCATGAGCAAATGCTGCTACGAAGGCCCGAGGTAAATCCTGGTGAATTAAAGAGCCAGGTCAATTATGCAGGCACTACTAAATTTGTTGAGCCTGCGATGGTGCGGGGGACTTTTGAAGTATGTTCTGCAATTGCATTATCAATTCCAGAAGGGCTAGCTCGAGCTATATTCTATGGATTCCTGATTTCAGATATCCACCCCTTTGAGGATGGTAACGGACGCATTTCAAGGTTGATGATGAACGCAGAGCTTTCAAGAGTCGGGCTTTGTAGGGTAATCATTCCGACTCTATTTCATCTACAGTATGTCGATTGTGCAAAGCAATTAACCCGGCATAACGATCCTGCGGGATATGTAAAAACTATTGCGCTGATGGCGCACTGGACGGCGCAGTTTAATTATGCGGATCTGCCAAAGCTTATTTTGGATTTAACTAAGACAAATGCGTTTGAGGAGTCGCCGATTCGGTTTAAGCTATTGAATGTAGATGGATCAAGTATTGGTAATTAGTTGAGGATTCGATTTGGAGCCAAACGAAGAGTTGCGAATTGGCTGCGCTGAAAAAAAGTTGGAATTTACTAAGGAGTCTAAAAAGAATGGCATGCTACAAAGACCTAGCAACTTTATTAGCAATCCTTTCGGGACTGATTTCTGCAGGGCTTTGGGTTAAGTCAGCCCTAAGCAATGTAAAGCCAGATAACCAACCGGATGCTGCAGGTTGGGTTGGAGCATCATATATAGATTCAAGCGGCAATGATATTGCTAGAACACTTCAAGAGCAATCGCGATGGAACAAATGGGCAGCTGTAACTGCGGCAATAGCGGCTATTTCTCAAGCTATTTCAAGCTACCTTTAACAATGAGAGTCAATCATGAGTCATCCTAATATTCTTGAAATATTCCATTTATATATGCACAGGCAGGGGGTTGATGCTCAGGTGATAGAGGCATTTGATGGGTTATGGGAGTATACAAACAGTCAAAATCCTAGCGAGGCTACACCCATTCCATGCCCACAATGCTTCATGGATGGGGTGGTTGGTAAGCCAGGGATTAAGACTACCGGCGTACCTGAGGGCTATCCAGCAACTGAGAATGGCGAAGAACTAGAGTACTTTAAGTGTGAATTTTGTAAAACTAGATATTGGAAGTTTGCTGAGCAGTAAAACGAGAGGGTATGAAAGTCGGGTTTGTGAATGTATTTACTGCATTATCTGCGGAGAATACGGCAGATAATCGCCGCATTTCTTAGTGCTGATGAAGCATTATTGATGATTAGTAGATTATATAAACCAAATAACTCATTTTTTTGGCAATAACATTGACGATGTTATCGTGCAAATTCAATGTTAAAAGTTTCCATGCTGAGCTTTAATAATGCGTGTCCACACCATGTTTGATTGAGTTCATAAAGCCTTTCAAAAAGCAAAGAGAGCGTGTCCACACTCTCTTTAAAAATTGACGCGATCTCGATTGACTTCTGAATTCGGAAAATACATTCAAAACTTTTTGATTTTTTAAAACGAGAAAAATGATTTTTGAAGTCCACTTTTTATTCTGAAATCGCAAAATTGACCCAAATCATTTCTCGACCCTGGATGCTTTAAAGCAAATTCTCAGAAATGTCACTTTGCCATTGATCTATATGGTATATGGCGCAGAAGGCGATCGGCTCGCTAATGCCATGTATCAGGTGGTTAATTGTGAGTGTTTAACCCTAATTTGGCTGGGTTGTATTGCTCAATTTTGAAATATCCTGTATAATTTGTATATACAACTTCATTGGGCTACAAATGAAAAATTTAATAACAAGTCAGTCAGTTTTAGATCATATTTGGGAAAAGCATCAGCTTAGAAGGGTTGATGTTGAGGAGTGCTTTTTGAATCATTTCGAGCCAAAATACATCGAAGATGACAGAACGAAAAATAAAACAAACCCGCCAACCTATTGGTTCATATCTGAAAATCACCAATCTATTAGGTTGAAGGTGGCTTGTGTTTTTAAAGATGGGCATGTCTACTTGAAAACTGCTTATCCACCCAATGAAGTAGAATTGAGTATATACAATAACTCTAAATAAACACTATATAGTATATTTATTTCATAAAAGAGGAAGCAAATGAACTCCAAACAGCTTGTAAAGGAAATTGCAAATACTCCCGAAGCATGGGAGAGTGGTGAACTTGGACAAAGTCTAGAGCATGTAAGGGTGGCCCCAAGCAAATTAGCATCTGAAATTGATGCTGCGCTTGGCTTGCAAATGATCTCCATTCGCTTGGATAAAGAGTTGATTGATATGTTCAAACTTTTGGGCGGAAAATACCAAATGGGCTATCAGCCTTTAATGCGGGAGGCATTGAAGCGGTTTGTCGATGGCGAACTGAAGATGGTGGCGCTTGAGGCTTTGGAAAAACAAAGCTTAGCAAGATCAAAATCAAAGGATGATCAAAATCTTCCCAAAAAAGAAAAGGTAGTCAAGGCTGCATAATGTTAAAGCCCCGTCAGGGGCTTTTTTATTAGTTGGAATGGTGTTTATTCTCCCAAAGTTTTAAAAAGCGTAGCAAAAAATGCCGTCAACTAAATCATTTAAAGAAACAGTCCATTTGAGAATTGAGTGTGATCCTGCTTTCAGGCTAGCCTTATTTCAAGAGGCCCTCTTTGCTTTATGTATGGGGGATATTCCTCTTGGAAAAACCATACTTCAAGACTTGCTAAATCAGAATTGGCATTAAGCCTTAGGCTTGGTATGAGCAGTATTGGGTGTTAATTTTGGACGATAAACCGGCATATATAAATTCATTAAGTACTTGATATTGCTATATATTTATATCTAAATTATAATAACCAGATGGACATCAAAGGCCGTATCTTGCAATCCCTTCGCCCGCGTCGAGATGGGCTTTTGTTGCGCCTGGATGCTAAGCCGTTTGGTAGCCCTAGCCAGGTTTCTGCTGCACTGCGTTCTCTGGTTGATGGTGGCCTCATTGAAAAGCTGGATCGAGGTGTTTATGCCAAGCCCGCTAAGGTAGTCCAATTAGGCAAGGAAGCTTTGCTGGAAAGCGCCGCCTTAAGAGTAAAGAATGCACATGATCAATTTGTACATCGTAGGAAACGCACTCGTTTGACCCCAACGGCTCTGTACGTCAGAGATTTGGCAAAAAGCGAGGGCGTTGGATTTAATCCAATCTACGCAGATCGTTGGGCGAGTTCAGTTACGAAGTTAGCCGGAGATGAAGTGAGGAGTGATTCCACCGATGATTTGTTGGTTGCCCTGACGCGCTCAGGAAAAATGACACCCAAAGATATGGTGGCATTAGTCATCAAGCACCATAAAGACCTCAAGCGTGTTTGATCCATTTAGTGATTATGCTTCGCATGGTTATCTGCGTAATACCGCCCGCGAAAAAGATTTAGAAATTATCAAAATTGCGGAGCACGAATTATTCCGCGCCCAGTTACCTATCGCTTTAGATTTTTTAGCGCAATGTAAAAGAATTGAGTACTCCGATTTTTTGGAGGTTCACCGCATCCTCTTCTTGGCCCTTTATCCGTGGGCGGGTGAAGATCGAAATACGGTGCTACCGGATAGATCAATCAGCAAGGGTGAGGTGTACTTTTGCCACTCTAAAGATTGTCAGCGTGCGGTTGAGGAAGGGCTTTCAATTGCCCAGGACAAAAAGCAAATGGCAGTAAGACCAGGTTTTGTTATGGGGATGTTTGCGTATGGCCACCCATTTTTAGATGGGAATGGGCGTGCCATGCTTCTTGTCCACGCTGAGTTATGTTTTCGTGCGAACATGTCCATTGATTGGGTTGGCACTGACAAGACTGCTTATTTAGAAGCATTGACCCGTGAGATTGAAGATCCTCATGCCGGCGCTTTGGATCAGTATCTACTCCCATTTATTGGGGAGAAGATTGTTCGGGATCATTGGTTGGAATCAATATCCATTCTGCCAGGCCTTGATGGGGTCAATGCAGGTGCAGATTCTTCGGCGCAGTATGCTGATCCAAAAGTGGCCGAGAGTTATCAGGCTTTTGAGCGTCGTCGTGGCTATAAGCTTGCAGAGCAAAATGTAAGAGCATTAACGAAAGGTTCGAAATGATGGAAGTGATTATTCGTACCAGTACAGTTAAAGGGTTTTTTGAGCGCGCACGAAAGGTAGCGCAAAAGGCAGATAGTGGAGAGCCAATTACAATGTCAGCAACCATCACATTTGAGAGTTCTCAAGAAAAGGCTATCGCTCTTTCGAGTTCGGCTGGAAAGGGTCGTGGCACTTGGAAAAAACTGACTTCGAAACTCGGTAACTGCAACTAGTCTAGAGCATAGGCCCGGTATGCGGTATTAGCATCCCCGAATAGTGTAATGAGTACCTTGACATTGTAATTGTATACATTACAGTTATGAAAAAGAAAAAACAGGATCGCATCGTTTCACTAAAGAGGTCTAGAGAGTTTTTGGGGTCGCTAAACCCATTTTGTTCAGTAAAAATGACGTGGGCGAGACACGCCTAAAGTAAGTAAAGTTTAAATTTAACGAAAAATATCTACTATAAGTAGATAAATTTATACAAAAATAAACTAAATAATTGACTTAGTTTAAAAATAGTATTAAAAATCTACTATGAGTAGATTAAATTTAGGAAAAATAAACCACTTAGTGAATGATTGGCCTTCCGGGGCGGTCTATCTCGCCTCATGGCTTAAAAAGCGCGGGGTATCGAATCAATTGCTCGATCGCTATAAAAAGAGCGAGTGGGTTGATGCCGTTGGTAGTGGCGCCGTGAAGCGTACTGGGGATAAGGTGAATTATCAGGGTGGTCTATATGCCCTGCAAACCCAATTGCACTCTTCCATCCATGTTGGTGGAAAGTCAGCTTTAGCCTTGCAGGGGAGAGCGCACTACTTGCAATTAGGCCAAGTCAAGGTAAGTCTATTTGGCGATTGGAAAGAGCGCTTGCCGCAATGGTTTCAGGACGCGTGGCATGGGGAGTTTGAGTATTTTAAAACCTCCTTTTTGCCGCCACTATTGGGTTTGGTTGAGTATGAGGCCATGGGCTTTACGATCAAGATATCAGCGCCAGCCAGAGCCATGATGGAGTGCTTGTATTTAGCCCCTGCTAAACAAGATTTGCAAGAGTGCTATGAACTCATGGAGGGGCTGACTCAATTACGCCCGCAACTCGTTCAAGAGCTATTAGAGTCTTGCACCTCGATCAAAGTGAAAAGACTCTTTCTATATATGGCCAAGAAATCAAAGCAGCCGTGGCTCGAGTATGTGCATTTAGAAAAAGTTCATCTGGGTAGCGGTAAGCGCAACCTTGTGCCAGGGGGTGTCTATAGTCCTGAGTATCAACTGACTTTGCCGCGGGAGTTAATCTAGGTGGAAAATTATGAGCGCCAAGTTAGGCTCTTGCTTGATGTCTTGCCTTTCGTAGCAAAGGAGGAGTGCTTTGCTTTGCATGGAGGCACTGCAATCAATTTATTTGTCCGTGATATGCCTAGACTTTCCGTGGATATTGACTTGACTTACTTGCCCGTTGAGTCAAGAGATGTGACTTTGAAAGATATTGGTCTAGCTTTGGGACGAATCAAGCAAGAGATCGAAAGAGTGCTTGGGGTCTCTGTTGCGCATCAAGTTGAAGTGTGTAAGTTAATGGTGTCATCAAAGATTTCTCAGATTAAGGTCGAAGTCAATCCAGTTAGTCGAGGGCTTATCGGTCCGGTAGAAAAAAGAATATTGTGCCCGCGGGCACAAGAGCAATTTGATGTATTTTCTGCGGTGGCTATTGTACCTATGGGGCAATTATATGGAGGGAAGATTTGCGCCGCCTTAAGTAGGCAGCATCCCAGAGATTTATTTGACGTGAAATATTTATTGACTCATGATGGTTTTACTGATGAAATCAAAATGGGCTTCATCTATTGCTTGCTCAGTAGTCCATCGCCAATGCATGAGGTGATCAAGCCAAACTTTCATGATCAACGCAAAACCATGCAAACCCAGTTTACTGGGATGAGCAAAGAGGATTTTTCATACGAGGCTTTTGAAGCGGCAAGAATGGAGCTTCTGGATACTATTTCAAAGGGTCTGACATCGGAAGATAAGCAATTTATATTGAGCGTTAAAAGCCTTGAGCCCAATTGGAATATATATGATTTCTCACAATTTCCAGCGGTACGCTGGAAGATTCAAAATATAGAAAAGCTAAAAGCAACTGATCTTAAAAAATATCAACAACAATACGACGAGTTACGATTTAAGCTGGGAGTGTAATTTATCCTCGCCAATTTAATGTTTGGAACCTCAATGTGTAATGAGTACCTTGACATTGTAATTGTATACATTACAATTATGAAAAAGAGAAAACATGATCGCATCGTTTCACCATAGAGGGCTAGAGAGTTTTTTTTCGAAGGGTAGTTATAAAGCGATTCCTGCGCAGTACGCTACCAGAATTGAGCGGATGTTAGATCGCCTGGATGCTGCTGTTGTGCCTGAAGATATGGATTTGCCCGGGCTTAAGTTTCATGAATTAAAAGGTAAGCGCAAAGGCGTTTACTCAATCGTCGTATCGGGAAACTGGCGAATGACTTTTAAGTTTGATGGCGATAGCGCAATCGAAGTTGATTTGGAGGATTATCACTAATGAAGAAAACCATGAGAAGTTTGAGAAACCCAAACCGTAGACCAACCCATCCGGGCGCTATATTGCGCGAGGATGTTTTGCCTGAGCTCGACATTACTCAAGCAGCTTTTGCAAACCATTTGGGTGTTAGTCGTTTAACTGTTTCAGAGATACTGCATGAAAAAAGAGGTATCAGTGCTGAGATGGCCGTCAGAATTTCTAGGGTGATTGGTGGAGCGCCAGAGAGTTGGCTGCATATGCAAGAAGCTGTTGATTTGTGGGAAGTGCAACAGAGATTTAAGTGTAATCCTGCAATTGCTCCCATGGCAATGAAGCCTTTAATGGCGGCGGCCTAAAACTAGTAGATTCTCTATGCAGTATTAGCGCCACCTAAACCTGTAAGGGGCTCATAGCTTAAGCATTAATCTTCTATGTGTTTTTGGTGCCTGCTTAAGATTTGCTTTATCTACTGGTCATTTGGCAGTTGTAGGTATTTCCAAAAACGGGGCAAATAACCCCACTAACTCCCTCGGACTTAATAAACCGCATCGTGATCGCCAACATTGATCAGAATAATTTCACTTTCAGTAATGATCATTTCAATCGTGACGCGGTATTTTAGGTTGATGGAAATACTTTGTAATCCATCAAGTCTTCCAGACAGGCCGTGAAGGCGTAATGAGGGGTGATGTGGATTGAGCTCCAACAACTCCAATGTTTTGGCATATTGCGTCTCCACATCTGGGTGGCGCTTTAAAAACTTCGCGGCGCGTCTATTGTATTGTTCGGTAAAAATTAACTGCCAAGTCATTGTGCAGCTTTATTGATTTGCTTTAAGCGCTTAATATGCTGAGCCACGGTTTCTTTAACAAAGCGACCACCCACTAAATCAGTTCTGGATTCTGCTAGTGCAGCCTCAAGCTCGCACTCGCGCAAATACTGATATTGCTGCTGGCTCATCACGACATACTTCACCTGTCCACGCACGGATACGGGCGCTTCGAGTTGACCGGCCAAAGCCTCTTCAATAGCTTTAATGCCTTTGGTCTTTAAGTCGTTCGCTACAACAGTGCCCATGGTAAGCGCCTAAAAAGTATGATTAATAGCATTATATATAGGTTTATTAAGGTATACATTTGCATCCCTGGGTAGGACGGAGTCTTAAAGTCATCCATCCATAAAACATAATGTATGTATTTATTGGTATTTACCGACATTATGTTAAAATTAGGCTTATGCAAACATCCAGAGAAATCATTCTAGCAATGGCAAATCAAAGAGGTATTTTGAGGGCCAGGGACTTGGGCGAGCTCAATTTGCCACGTGTGGAATTGGCAAGACTGGTAGACGAAGGGCGTCTATTGCAACTAAGTCGTGGTTTGTATTCGCTTCCCGATAGGGTGGTGACTGAGCAAGCAAGCTTGGCGGAAGTGGCCATTAAATTTCCTAAGGCCATATTCTGCCTACTCACGGCATTGCAGATGCATGGATTGACCACGCAGTCCCCATATCAAGTTTGGGTAGCAGTTGATGTAAAGGCACGCGCACCCAATATTAAATATCCACCGCTCAAGGTCGTTCGATTTTCAGGGGAAGCGTTGGAGTCAGGCGTAGATACTAAAGTGATTGACGGCGTGGTTAACGTCAGCGTCACATGCATTGAAAAGACCATAGTAGATTGCTTTAAGTTTCGGAACAAAATCGGGATTGATATTGCTATCGAGGCCTTGCACGAGGCTTGGCGTAGCAAGCGAATGTCAATGGATAAAGTTTGGGAATATGCAAAAATTTGTAGGGTAAATAATGTGATGAGACCTTATTTGGAGAGTCTGAATGGCTGACAAAAACATTGGCGCATCCGTTCGAGCTAAGTTGAAAAATAAGGCGCAAGCCGAGGGCAAAGAATTCAATTTAATTCTTACTCGCTATGCATTGGAGCGGTTGCTATATATTTTGTGGTGAAGGCGTGTCCACACCCTCTTAAGTTTTCAAGGTAGCGTGTCCACACTGTCTGTGGATAAAAGATTTGGTAAGAAGCGATGCAAATCTATTTTTATTTCGTAATGGGAGTGTGCGAATTTCTTTCTCATGCCAAAACTAAGCTCAGATTAAATGTGAAGTTGGTTTTCTCATGCGTATTCAAGATAGTCAGCCTGCATCACGAGTGTGCTACCGTCATCATGATCATGGCTATGTGAACCATGCTTAATATTAGTGATGAGGTACATATTTTGACAAATTACCTTCGTGAATGCTATCTAGGCCGCGCACTACGAGATAAACCCCAGCTGTAATGAACGCAAAAACTAGAGTCAAATCTAAATTACCCTTTTGGAAGAGAGATTGTGCATTATTCATTGCAATAACAACACCGATTAAGACTTCAGTTGCCCCATAGAAAGACCGATAGTTTTTTCTAAAAAGGAATAGGCTATAGCCTGAAACCAAAACAACGCTTGAAGAAATTATGTTCACCATATAGGAATTAAGGTTTGGTGAATGCATCCAATCAACTGCATCGATCACAAGTGAATATACGGACAGAATAACTACGCCGATTGGTATCAAGAAAATGGATCCCATTAAAGCCCCTAAAAGTGCTTCACGAGCGGTCGGGTAGTATCGCGTAATCTTGCCATCCGCTCCCGTATTTACAACGACAGAGTAATTTGATGCGAATAAAAAGATGGCAACTGGTGCAATATATTTCAGGATCGATATGAAGTCGGCTGGAGTTCTGGTGATAATGGTGTGAATAACACATATGGAGCCAACCACCAGTAAAATTCCCGCATAAGCTGTAGTTAAAATTTTATTTAGCATTTTGGACACAGTTTTTGACCCTATAAATGTTTCTGTTTAAATTCAGCCTGGTCTTTTTGGTGGTAATGCTCAGTTTGATCTAATTACTAGTTAAGCAATCTCATTAGTCAACTCAGGCGGCAAATTTTCCGCTTTCAAGATGGAAGCGCTTTCCCAAACTTCCTTAAAAAAAGTTAAGGCTAATCTTTGAATTTCTGCTATGCCTAGTTCTGCCCTAGGAATTAGACCAAGGTAGATCTTCGTAGAATTTAAGAACTTGCTGATAAATATCATCAAATGCAGGCAGCGGACCATCGACTTCTGCTGCCATATCTTCATAACCTTTGGCGGCCATCTCCATAATTTTCGGATCAGACATGGAGTCTGCTTGAGCTTGTATTCCTTTGGGCTCTGCGGAGGCCACAATCAAAGACTTGAGCATGGTACGCTCAGGCTGAGTCCAGTGGTCAACGTGGTTAAGGAGCAGAGCCAAGTCATAAATATCTTGGCGGCGATTTCGATTGCGGATGGTTTGCTGAAGCAGGGATCGATATTTTTCAGCCATCAAATTAACAAGACTGTATGCTCTCAACTCAGCTCCATCAACGAGTTGGAGAACTTCTACATCAAGCACCGATTCGTTATAACTGTAATCAATCTGAACTATTGTTGGGGATTGCTTGGCCAAAAGGCGACTTATTGCTCTGGCATTGCTTTTTGGTGCATAGCCAATGTTCAACGCTAATGTTGGAAATGTTTTATCTGCACCCACCGGTTTTAGCTCGGAGCGTTGGATCCGGCAGCTTGTGTCATAGGGAAGTTCAGCGGTGGCAAGGGCGATTTGCGCATCAAGCTCAGCGATTAATTCTGTTTCATTACCCTGGACATAAAGTTCACGTGTTGAAAAATCAGCATCCTTGGTAAAGCGACTGCTTTCATAGCGAAGTGCCATGAGCATGCCACCTTTCATGATCATTTTGGTTCGTAGAGCGGTTGATTGCCCAATTGCAGTCAGGATGATATGAACAGCCTCGCGAAAATTCTTCTTATCCGTCGAGGCTTTAGCAACCCATGCGGGTATATCGAGAGACTCTAATGGGCTATTCATCTTGAGTAATTGGGGTAGTTAAAGAGGGGAGGTTGATGGATAGTTTCCAGCGTTCCGAGAAAGCTGTGGCGTACTCTCCGTCTGGGTCGAGTTTTCTTGAGCCACCTCGTTGAGCCAGTTTTTGCCATTCTTGGAACTCTTGAGCGTCTAGCTGACAGACTTCGGTTAACAGATAACCTGCTCGCACCTTATCAATCGGTAAACCATGGCGATCAATTTCATCGATGATAGGCCTTAGATAGCGCTTGGCTTCGGCGCTGTAAACATCAACAACATGTTGCAATCCTCCGCAGAGAGTTGGCTCACGAATCATTTCCAGGAAAGTGCGACCGATAGTGGCAACTCTGAGATTAGAGCCTGAGACTAGACGAAAGGCGCCGAGTTGCGAGCGTTCGCAAAAATGGATGGGCGTTTGATTTAAACGCGCTATTTTTGTAGGCGTAAGTTTGGGTAGGCCGGCCACTAAATAAGGGGCTTGATCTTCATGGAGATCACGAGTCATGCGTATTTGGGCTTGTTGTTTCCATTCGGCCAACGAGGGGCGTGTGGCATACAAGATGGCTGGGAAGCGATCGGTAAGCCCATGGTATTCCATTGCGCTCAGATGGGAGATATAGGCAAAAGGGTCAAGACTACAGATGATTTCGGCTGGAGAGGCTTTGTTTTGACCGAATAGAAGGTAGCCTTTTGATTCGGAAATTGGTTGAATTTCTGAAAGTAGTGAAATGTCGATGAGTTGGGTACACAGCCATCTAAAGATGGTTTTAAAGTTTGCAAATTTGATGCCAAGTTTTTTAGCGTGGGAATAAGTATGGCGAGCCAACTCATAAGTTGAGATGGCAGGCGCGTTGTGTGAAGCCAGTATCTGCGTAAGCTGGTTTAAGAGCTGAGTATTGATTTCACTGAGTTTATTTGTATTTTTCATCGTATTAAAATGCGTCCTAAGGACGCATTTTAATACGATGAAATTATAAAAGCAAGCGGTATGTTTGGATAAAAATCAAATTTGAGCTTAATTAGGGTCTTGACTGGATCACTAGCATGGCATTAAAATGCGTCCTTAGGACGCATTTTAATGCCATGCTGTTAAATTGTCCATATCTCTTATTGCCTCCAATAACAGTCTATTAAGATCCATGCGCACCCCAGGGTGACTACTCGCCGTAATAATATTCAAGCCTTGCTCAGCAATGAGATCCGTTACGAGTAGTTTTTGGCGCCCGCTAATTTTTTTCATAGATCAGCGCTCTATTACCTAAACTAATTTTTCTACTAACCCTGGCCTTGCCAATGTTTACTACTGGCAGCATGGGGACTTGCGTGCTATCGCCTTGAAAGAGGGCTCGCATATCTTTGCCAACATCGGCTTTCACGCCTAATTTTTTCATTGCCTCAAGGCCAATATTAATCAGACTCTCGTCTGGCACTGGTTTGCCAGAAATAGAGGAGGGCCTTGCTTTGACATAGGTGCCATAGCCAAGGCGTATTAACTTACCTTCTTCTGATAATTCTTTCACCACGCGACAGATTTGGCGATAGTTGCCAAACCGATTGAAATCATCTCGTAAAAAGACCTTAGCCTTGGAGTTGCGTAGGCTGGCCAAAATACGGTCTTTGGTAGTTGCTTGGGTCATTTTGGCCTCCTATGTTTAAATTGACGTCTTTATTATATACAAAAATAAGACATTGATGTCCTATTTTTGTATATTAAATTATTGACTAAAGTATATATAAAACAATGAGTTATAGAATTTGCTATAGCACTATTAAAAGAGTGGTTAGCTTTTAAATAGGAGCGCCTGAAAAACGCTGATTTTGAATATCTAAAGGCTATAAATATTCAAGTCTGCGCAGGGGATTATCGGCAGAAACTGTGGCCGAACGATCCTCGATTTCTAGGATGACATTGCACCGCGCTGAAAAAGGGCTTCCTGCAGTGGCGCTGGGAACCTATTTCAGAATCATGGTGGCATTACAGCTGCAACACGACTTCAATCTACTGGCAAAAGACGATGTGCTGGGACGTCGCCTCCAGGATATTGCGTTGTCTAAAACAAGAAGGCATGAGAGTTAATCCAACTAGTGAAATTATTCTCCGCATATATTGCGGAGAATATGGCAGTTAATCACCGCATTGCTAAGCGCTGATGAGGCACTGTTGGTGGTGAGCTCATTAAAATAGCGAATAACATCATTTTCTCGGCATTAACAGTGACGATGTTAGCGTGCAAATTCAATGTTAAAAGTTTCCATGCTGAGCTTTAATGTGTGTCCACACCATTTTCGATTGAGTTCATAAAGTCTTTCAAAAAGCAAAGAGAGTGTGGACACGCTCTCTTTAAAAATTGACATGATCTCGATTTGCTTCTGAATTCAGAAAATACATTCAAAACTTTTCAATTTTTTTAAAACGCAAAAATGATTTTTGAAGTCCATTTTTTGTTCTGAAATCGCAAAATTGACCCAAATCTTTTTTCGACCTTGGGCGCTCTAAAGCAAATTCTCGGAAATATCACTTTGCCATGGCTCTATATGGTATATAGCTCAGAAGGCGGTTATGGTACGCTAACTCAATTTAGCGACTAATACATTAAACAGGTTATGGCTTGTATATTTACCGCAATCTATTGCGTTAAATCTCTTGCTAAAGGTGTATCAATCCGGGAAAGTAGGCATTTAGCATTACTGCCTTGCAAACTGCATTAAGGATTCAAGATGCCCGTTGTCTGCTGCACGAAGGGCGGTTAAGTAATTTTGACGGGCAACTCCTGAAGTGGCGAGTGGCATGTTCCTGCCCCAGGAAAATCGTTCCCCACCAAGACTCATAATTAACGCATCTGCCATTAAACGAGCGTGCCGACCATTGCCGTTTGGAAAGGCATGTATCAAAACCAGTTGATGATGAAAGCGTACTGCGATCTCATCGTTTGATATTGTTTGGTGCTCAATTTGGTAGGCGGTGTTATCTAGCAAATTTCTGAGGGCAATCGCAATCTGCGGCCAATCAATGCCAATGCTCTTGGCACTTTTTCTAAACGTACCAGCCCAGAGCCATGTTTGATTAAACATACGGTTATGCAATTCTCGAGCCAAGCCCTCATCTAAACCTTGAATGATCTTTTGACGCTTAAGCCAAGTCGCGCCTTCGACAATATTCATCTCTTCCCAAGCATTTAAATCCGCTTGGGTAGTAATGTGCACTGGAATGAGGCCAAGCGCTTCGTCTGGATCAATCGGGGTAGCGCCCGGCACGTATTCAAAATGCATCACCATAGATTTCTTCTGGGGCCATCCAAAATTTCTTTCGCTAGTAACTCAAGCTGCTTGTCACTAGCAGATTTATCTACAGATTGATTTTCAAGACTCATCGAATGCGAAATGGGGCGCAAGCGCTCCTTTGCCACTGTCATCGCACGTTCTCCTAGGATTTCCTCTAACAACTTACGTGGTACGAGGGAGTATTGCAACTCACAATCTAAGGCGTTTGCTATTTTTCGAAGGCTAGCTAGCGTGATTTTTTCATCTGCTTCCGCTTTTTCAAGCTTCGCAATACTGCTGGGTGTAATACCCAGCTTGCGAGCCAATGCAGAGGCAGACATGCCTAAAGATTCGCGAATAGTCTTAACCCAACCGGCGCTTGGACGGATGGGGGCGGGAGACTCCCTTAACTTAGTGAGAGCAGAATCTATTTGATGGAGCTGTAAGTTGGCAAATTTCTTGTTCATATTGATACCTATAGGTATTAACTAATAATTTTAATTATAGCCTATAGGCATCAATTAGTAAACTATATTGATGCCTATAAGGATCAATTTACTGTAAGAAGGGTTTAGTAGGCTAAATAACAACGTAATTTAGTCAAGGGTACCCAAAGACGTATTGCAGGCACAATTCCTACTTAATGAGTAATTGCAAGTCATAGCTAGTACTCCGACCCCCGGAATCCGATTTTACTAAAGCGCCACGTTCTACTAAATCGGTGATATCTCGTAAAGCAGTATCTGGGGAGCACTTGGCAATGACGGCCCATTTACTGCTGGTGAGTTTTCCATCAAACCCATCTAGTAATTTATTGAGTAACTTGATTTGTCGCTCGTTCATTGGTGTTCCAGACCAGTGTTGCCAAAAATTAGTTTTGACTAGAGTGGTTGAGAGTGCTGCTTCCGCAACTTGGATGGCAGATAGTAGGCTACTCAAAAACCAGCCAAGCCACTGCGTCACATCCAGCGTCCCCTTTTGCGTTTTCTCAAGAAGATCATAGTAATTTTTACGATCGCGTCCAATTTGCGCTGATAGACTATAAAAACGCTGCGATGATCCATCTGCTCGAGCTAATGCCATGTCGCCAATTGCCCTTGCTATACGACCATTGCCATCATCAAAAGGGTGTAGCGTCACAAACCAGAGGTGAGCTAAGCCCGCTTTAATGATGGGATCATCTTGCTGATCTACATTGAACCAGAGTAAAAACTGCGCCATTTCTGGCGGTAAGAATGGTGCTGGCGGCGCCTCAAAGTGAACCTGTTGACGGCTCACGGGGCCCGAAACAAGCTGCATGGGTCCTAGGGCATCATCGCGCCAAGTGCCAACCAATATTTTGGATAAGCCGCTATAGCCCGTAGGAAAGAGGGCGGCATGCCAGGCGAAGAGTCGTTCTTGCGTTAAATTGTTCTGATGGTGTTGGGTAGCGTCGAGCACCATATCAACCACACCATCGATATGACGATCTGCCGGAGCTAAGGCTCCGATATCGATACCCAGCCGTTTTGCAATGGATGAGCGGACCGAGTTTGGATCGAGCTTTTCACCTTCAATTTCGCTGGTTTTAAGTACATCCTCAGTAAGTACGCGCAAGGACTCTTGATCGCGCAGGTGAATACCAACATGATGTAAGCGCCCCAGTAGGCGTCCTTGAGCTTGGTACACCTGAGTCAACAAACCAGTGAGTTGCTTGAGGTCGCACTCCCAATGAGGCCATTGGGAATCTTGCCAAATGTAGTTCTTATCTCCGCTATCCATGCGGAGATTATAGGGTGTATTCACCGCAAAGTCTATTATTCTCCGCATTTATTGCGGATTACATGGAGCTAATTACCGCATTGTTACGGATATTTATAATCTGGAGTCTAAAGATGCGTCTCACTATTGAGATGCATCTTTAATGTCAAGGTCATGATGTCAGCGCGCGCTGACATCATTTTGATTTTTAAAGTGCCGTTTCCACACTATTTTCGATTGAGTTCATAAAGCCTTTCAAAAAGCTAAGAGAGCGTGTCCACACTCTCTTTAAAAATTGACGTGATCTCGATTTGCTTCTGAATTCAGAAAATACATTCAAAACTTTTCAATTTTTTTAAAACGAAAAAATGATTTTTGAGGTCCACTTTTTGTTCTGAAATCGCAAAATTGACCCAAATCATTTATCGACTTTAGGTATTTAAAGGTGAAATTTAAGAATTTTCACTTTGCCATTGGTCTATATGGTATATGGCTTGTAAGGCGATAAGCCTGCTAACAGGTTTAGCAAGCTTACCCCTGATTTTTAGGCAGAAATTCTAGGCCTGGCTCGAGAAGGTTTTTTGACTAAAGCGTTTAACTCAAAATTAATCCCTTCCTTTTCTTGGATGACATGAATAACTTGGAAAAAGTTTTCCATTGTTGGATTTCCCGAAGGGGAAAGCATCCGATGCAAACTTTTGCTAGGCTTTTTGATTTCAAGTGCTAGTTTTTCAAAGCCAATAGTGGAGTTGATCAAGTCTCGAAGTAGGCTTTTTCCAAGGGCAGTATCTCCTTCAAAAAAAGCAGTAAGCGCTTCTTGAAATAAAGCCGCACGAAATGTAGGATCACGCTCAACACGTGCTTTAACGGTCTCTTTAAATAGTTTAGTGAGTGACATAATTTATTTCCTTTTCACTTTTTGAGCCAGTTGCTTTCTCTCTAGTTGGTAGAGCTTCCATGCTGCCTTTGCTGCATCAATTGCCTTTTGTTGCCCTTTTTTACTGCTTCCACCTAATAGAAGGAGTAAAAATCGAATTTCACTGCGAAAGTACACTCAATATCCAGGCCCAAAATCAATCTTAATTTCTGATAATCCCTCACCAATGGGCTCGACGTTTGAATAATTACCGAGCTCTACTCGGGTCATGTGCATTCGAACCTTGGCAGCAGCAATAGCATCAAGAGCATCGAACCATTTTGCAAAAGGTGATTTCCCATTTGCATCGAGGTATTCTGAAAATTCAATATTCCTAGACATGTGTAATGGTAACATAAAAGTTACTATTAAAAAAGTGTTGGAAGTTTGGAGTAAATGAGAATTCTCCTGGGTGCAAAATACAGGTTTAGTGAGCCTAACCCCTATTTTTTAGGTTGAAACCCTTGTTTTAGTGTGTAATGGCTTTATGACTAGAGCATTGAATTCAAAATTCGAGGCAATGCTAACGGTCTGAGGCTGCACGATATGCCGCCTCAACCGCTCGAATTATGGTGGCATGCAATGTCCCAAGCTTGGGCGTATTTCCATGGGGGTTTCTGGCGGGCACCTTAAAATAGCGATCAGACCACGGCAGATCAACAATCACTTTGAAGTCAAACTTTGTGTCGTAAGCTAAACCGGCGAGCTTGAAAGCTGCTGGGTTCTTGGCTTGGGTGATCGCTACTTCGCCAGTTTTTAGTCGCATTAAATGCTGGGATGTTCCGTACACCACGCTGACTTGATCACCATCATCACGGCGTTCCACACTAAGGACAATAGCCGGTCGGGGTTTAGGCCCCGGTTCAATATTGGGAACTTCTGGAAACAAGCACCAAACAATGTCACCAGGTGCAGGCAGATTCCATGCGACACTCATGCAAACAATGTGTCGCGTGAAAGCGGTTTACCTTTTGGTAAATGTTTGGCAGCATCCTTGCGCAGCGCCAAAACTTGTTTTGCTGTCAATGGACCATCATCTGGGGCATATGCGGGTAAAACATCAGTAGCGAACTTTGATAGGGCCATATGGATTACTTGCGTTTCATTCACATCTAGCTCTTTAGCTATTGCCTTAACAGTTGTTCGAGTCACGCCAAATTGGGTGTCCTTGGAACGGAATTTCACCAACAGGTTTTCGTTTGAAGCTCTCATGAATGCACCTCCTTATTTTGTATATATTAAATATATACTATTATATTAGTTGCTGCAACCCCATCACCACATCAAATGCATGCAATTTTGATGTCTTAAAGAGTAGGGTGATGATTCCAGCAGGTGCGCCTAATTAATTAATGGGTTGAGCAACTATATTCCTCGGTTTTACTCTGAAAAATCCTAGCGATAGACTTCTTTGCGATTGCCAATCTCAATCACGAGAACGCACATTTGTTGATCGGCAATATTACAAATAATGCGAATATCGCCCACTCGATATCGCCAGTATTCGCCAATCTTGGGCCCTACTAAATTTTTGCCTAGAGACCGTGGATCATCTAAAGTTGCGACTCGCTGATCCATGTAGTCAAGTATGCGCAGCGCAACTTGCTTGTCTAATTTTTTAAGTTGTTTACTTGCAGACTCGGTGTAATTAATGATCCAGACCAAGATCTTTCCTCACCTTGGCAGCAGTGAACACTTTCTCTGTGCCTTTGCGAACACCCTCCATCGTTGCATCAGCCAAATAAAAATCCTCAAGGTCATCTAATCCACCCTCAATAAGCTCACGCAAATAATACGATTTAGCGCGTCCTGTTTGAGAGGCTAGTCGATCTAACCGTTGCTCAATCTCTGGATCAAGTCGAATGGATACGGCCATATTCCCCCCTGTATTAAATGTATCTATTGTATTATATGCAATACAAATACTGTTTACAATTAACTAACAGGTTTAGCGAGCCTATGGTTTTAGAAGTGGTTGAAGACCATCTTGGTAATGCCTATCGTGCAGTTTATACAGTGAAGTTGGCAGATGGGATATATGTGCTGCATTGTTTTCAAAAGAAATCGACTAGCGGTATTGCTACCCCAAAGCCGGATATGGATTTAATTCATGAGCGCTTAAAGGTGGCTCAAGAGCATGCAAAAGGAAATACAAAATGAGCAAAATTCAAATCAGTAGTAGCAATGTTTATGCTGATCTGGGCGATAGTCAAGCAGATGAAATGCTGGTTAAAGCCCGTCTCGCTTTTAAGATTGGCGAAATCATCAAGCAGCGCCATTTGACTCAAGTAGAGGCGGCTGATCTCTTGGGGCTTACTCAACCTTAGCTCTCTGGGCTACTGCGTGGTCAATTTAGAGGTGTGAGCGAGACAAAAATGCTCGAATGCCTCAATCGCTTGGGTAGAGATGTGCAAATTGTGATTCGTAAACGCTCACGTTCTCAAGTAGACGGGCACACTAGTGTAGTGTTTGCCTAATTTATAGTAGCTTTGGTAGCTAGCAATGATAAAAAAATATAAGCTGGAAGATTTATTAAATCAATCTGATGCCAGCGCACTTAGGCCAGCAGAAGATGCTGAATGGTTGGTGCTTTCTGATCAAGGGCGAGAACTTTGGGCGCAAATTGATCAAACGATGCTGCGCGTTAAGTCTGGCGAAGAAAAAGTCTACTCATCTGCAGTGGTGCGAGAACAGCTAGGTATGGATGACTAAAAGCAGGTGTCTAGCTGAGGCGCCCGCTATGGAGTGGTATCGGGTGCTAATAGTGCTAATTGTTGGTCTTGATATTAATTTACCGATCCATTCTGACATGCTATATACTACTGCTATATACATAGGGGTAGATGATGACAATCGCAATTACAACCGTGTTTACCAATAACCGAAGCCAGGCCGTCAGATTGCCCGCTGAGGCGCGCCTTCCTGACGAGGTGAAAAAGGTCATTGTGCGCATTCGAGGTCGCGAGCGGATCATTACGCCCATTGAAAATACGTGGGATAACTTTTTCTTAAATGGCCCCGCAGTATCTGATGACTTTATGAATGAGCGCGGGGAGCAAAAACCTGTTGAGCGAGAAGACCTGTAATGCTCAAGTACTTGCTCGACACCAACATTGTCATTTACGTCCTCAAACGCAGACCCAAGGAAGTGCTAGAAATTTTCAATACGAATGCCAGTCGCATGGCGATTTCGAGTATTACCTTGTCTGAGTTAATCTACGGCGCAGAAAAAAGTCCAAACGTGGATAAAAATTTAGAGGCGATTGAAGAGTTTGTTAGTCACCTTGAGGTGCTGCCCTATGACGCGAAAGCCTCTCAACACTACGGACAAATTAAAGCGTCTCTGGAGAAGAAGGGCGAAATCATTGGCGAGAATGATATCCATATTGCGGCCCACGCGATTAGCCAAGGACTTATTTTAGTAACTAACAATTTGCGGGAGTTTAGAAGGGTCCCCAACCTCGCTTTAGAAAATTGGGTATTGTAATTGGGGGTAATTATGAAAATTGAAGAAGCTCAGAATTTGTTTTATGAACTCTTGTATCAATGGACAACTTATTATGAGGCAGCTCATGAGCTTAGATCAAAGGTGACCGAAGTATTTGCTAATGTTGCAAATGGGGGTGCCATCAATCCAAATCTTGGAGTGTTGGCTATCAGCCTTTAATGCGGGAGGCATTGAACGGTTTGTTGATGGCGAACTGAAGATGGTGGCGCTTGAGGCTTTGGAAAAACAAAGCTTAGCGAGATCAAAATCAAAGGATGAGAAAAATCATCCGAAGAAAGAAAGGGTAGCCAAGGCTGCATAAAACAAAAGCCCCATCTGAACTGACCCCAAGAAGTTGGACAGTTTAGTTAGGTTACCAGAAGGAATTGAGTTCGATATTGCACTGGGCTCAATCCCTTTAGTTTTTGTTTGATTCGATCATGGTTGTAGTAGTGGATATATTCCTTTAGTTCTGCTTTAAATGATTGAACATCGTCAAACTTTTGTTGATAGAAGAACTCAGCCTTCATAATCCCAAACCAGTTCTCCATCACGGCGTTATCAAGACAATTACCTTTGCTAGAAACTCATTCTGCCAGCATGCATTGACATTTAACTGCATTTCCCATACATTTCACATATAGCACATATACGGAGGGCTAAACCATGTCACAGTTACACTTTTACGTACCAGATGACATAGAAGCGCAAATACGCATTAAAGCCAAGCGAGCCAATTTGACGCTTTCTAAATATCTAGCGGAGCTAGTTAAGCGCGAAACAGGTGCACAAAACCAATGGCCGGCAGGTTATTTTGAGCTGTTTGATGCTTGGCAGGGTGCGCCACAAACAAGGCCCGTGGAGTTGACTCTCGAAACAAGGCCGGACTTTAATTGATGTATCTGCTAGATACGAATGCTTGCATTGGGCTATGGCAGCGTAAAAACCTCACTGTACGCAATCATTTTACAAGGCATAGCCCCGCAGACATCGCGCTCTGTAGCGTAGTAAAGGCAGAACTTTTATTTGGCGCCCTGCGTAGTGAGCAAAAAGAAAGCAATCTGCAATTACTACAAAAGCTATTTTTCCCCTTGCATAGTTTTGATTTTGACGATGAAGCCGCCGAACATTACGCACAGATTCGCGCAGATCTTACAGCCCAAGGCAATGTAATTGGCGCGAATGATTTAATCATTGCCGCAATCGCACGCGCTAATAATGCAATACTAATTACCCATAACACCGGTGAATTTGGCAGGGTGCAAGGCTTGCTAATTGAAGATTGGGAAGTTTAATATGACGATCCCTACTAGGATCACCGGGCAACTTTCCACTGGAATACACATCTAGATGACGATCCGCTTTAGCGACAGCCTTTACCTGGTAGTAATAGACACTTTTAGCCATCTTTACCATTGCCAAGATGGCAGCTAATCGGTATTTTTGCCTTAACTCAGTAACTACTTGTACTTGTTCTTGCGCGCCAAGTGCTTTTGCTGGGCTAAGGCCTCGAGCTTTTTAGGTAATCGGTCTCCATCCTACGGTACTCAAGCTCTTGCATGAGTTCGTCTGGAGTCATTTGTGTGGCTAGCTTATTGGTTGGGGTAAAGGGTTTGAAGGGTTTGGGCATGGGCGCTCGTCCTTTGGGCTTAGCTTGCAAGGCTGCAAGACCACCTTCATTGTAGAGTTTTTGCCATCTCCCAAGGGTGGCAGGAGAGGCGATATTAAAGTGGGCGGCAGTCTGATTGATGGAGAGTTGGTGCTCAGCCATGTATCTTCAAGGCATAAACCCATTTTTTGATAAAAGCGGGGTTGACCTCGTAGAGGGCTGCCATTGATCTAAATCCGTCCCTAGTCGATAGGTAGTGGTTAATAACTGCTAATTTGAACTCTTTGCTGTGTTTAGACATAAAAACTGCACCTGATTGGATTGGGGGAGTGTCCAACTTTTCTGGTGCAGTTCAATCAGGGGCTTTTTTATCAAGTAGAGGGGCGGTTATTCTCTCAAGGGTTTTTAGAAAGTGTAGATAAATGCGATCAACTAAATCATTCAAAGAAATAGTCCATTTGAGAATCGAGCGTGATCCTGCTTTTAGATTGGCTTTATTCCAAGAGCTGCTTTTTGCCTTTTGGGAGAGATGACTCTTGGAAAAACCTTACTTCGAGACTTGCTTAATCACAATTAGCAGTGAGATTCAGGCTCGTTATGGAGTGGTATCGGGTCTTAAGCCTAACTTGCATGAATCAATAGCCTTGTATACAATACTATAAATCATACTGTTAAGGAGCTGATCATGGGTGCTGTTGTCGCGAATGACTTAAAGACCAAGGGCATTAAAGCCATTGAAGATGCTTTGCTGGGACAGCTCGAGGCGTCCGTATCCGTGCGCGGGCAGGTGAAGTATGTGGTGATGAGCCAACAGCAGTATCAATATTTGCGTGAATGCGAACTGGAAGCTGCATTAGCTGAGTCTAGATCCAACCTAGCAGGCGGGCGCTTTGTTAAGGAAACCGTGGCTCAGCATATTGAGCGCTTAAAGCAAATCAACAAGACTGCACAATGATCTGGCAGTTAATTTTTACTAATCAATACAACCGGCGCGCCGCAAAATTTCTAAAGCGCCAACCAGATGTACAAACGCAATACGCCAAAACTTTGGAGTTGCTAGAACTTAATCCACATCACCCCTCTCTTCGCATTCATGGTCTGTCTGGGAGGCTTGACGGATTACAAAGTATTTCGATTAACCTGAAATACCGCGTCACCATTGAGATGATCATTACTGAGTGTGAGATCGTTTTCATCAATGTTGGCGATCATGACGCAGTGTATTGATTGAAGGGTTCTACAACCAAATGCCCAACTTCTCGTATTAATCCAAGCGATCGCTATAAAAACCAAACAAGGCCATCGATATAAGCCGCTAGACTCGGGGCCAAAGCACCTGAGGTTGCGCGGCTAAATGCTCAAGATACTGCAATCAGATTCTAGGCCCCATCAAGCTCTAGCAATGCATTCAATAGAGATTGAATTGCTTTTGGGGCGTTACTTTATATGTATCCAGCTAGGTGTTTTAAAGCAGACAATTTTCTTGTATAGCCAGCTATATGAAATAGCAAAGAGGGCAAATGATGTCATCAGGATCGGAGTGGAGTCCCAAAATTTTACGGCAGGGATGACAGCTAAGCTTGTAAGCACCCAAAGGTAGGGAGAGGTTTTAGCATTGGCACAAAACCACTGAGATTCATATTTAATAACGGAGTGGTTTAAAACGCGTCTGAAAATTAGCGAGTGAAAGTGAATGCCATCAGGATGCCCTGGACTCTTGCCTTGATGAAACTTTCTGCGATAAATTGTAAATATGGTTTCCCAGATGGGGTAAGCATTAATTAGTAGTGCAAACCATGGAGAAATGTTGTCATGTCTTGCAACAATTAAGATGCTCAGAGTAGCTATCCAAAAGCCCACAAGATAGGCGCCGCCATCCCCTAAAAAGATTAAGCCTTTTGGGTAATTCCAAATGAAGAAGCCCAGAATGGCCGCTACCATTGAAAAACTTAAGAAGGTAATGAGAGGGTCATTTACTAAGTAGCTGACATAACCAAGGGCTAGTAAGGTAATCATTCCAACCATGCTTGATAGTCCATTAAAGCCATCAATAATGTTGTAAGCATTAGCAAGACCGGTAATAGCAAAAACCGAAAAGATAATAGCCACCGGAGCAAGGGATAAGGCTAGATCAATACCAGGAATATCTAGACGACTTATTTGCACATTTAAATAGTTCACTGCCAGAAAAGCGCCAAAGGCAGTAAAAATTAGTCTAGTACGAACGCTAATCTTTTTGGTGAAATCCTCTGTGATACCAATCAGAAAGACGGGGATAGCGCAGAGCAGTAGGGTGATATCTTGAGAGGCTAATAGAGAAGATGGAGATGGATCATGGAGAATAAGGGCTAGGCTTAGTCCGATGAATATTCCAAGACCTCCTATTCTGGGGACAGCCGTTTTATGAAATTTTTGTGGTCCGCTCAAATCTGAGTCTGCTGAGAAGCGCAAATGCCATCTTTGCGAACGAATGATAATAATCGTCACCAAAAATGAAGCAAAGAAAGCCACTAATAGACCAGTCATTTTTTGATTATAAATTCTATATGAATGGGAATAACACTTTTTTCGAAATTAAGCCTAAATGTGGTTATTTTGCCCGCTGTCACCATTAGGACATATTGAGCTTTTATTTAGGGTAAATTGAAGCTCTATGAGAATCCATCAAAAAAGGGCATTTGGTATTACTGCTTTATTCATAGGCCTGGTAAGCCTGCTTTGCTTATCAGGCTGCCTTTACGGTATGCGCCAAAAAGCTTATATTCCTTACCAAGCAATTGCAATTACGGGATCTCCTTCTCAGACCTTACTAGGGCAGTTGCAGTTTGATATCCTGACCTACATTGAAGTCAAAGTGGCTATTTCTGCGGTAGATGCTGATTTGATTGTTGAAATCTTGCAAGATGCCCCCGATAGTCAAATCGCTTCTGTCACTGGAACTGGGCAAATCTCGGCCTATGGGCTTAATGATGTTGTGGTTTTTAGGGTGTTTGATAAAGCAGGAAATGAGCTCATTCCCCAGACCCAAATCTATGCCGTTAGGGATATGAATTTCTCCCCAGGAACGGTTTTATCGGCCGATATTCAGCAGCAGCAGTTTATTGCAGAGATTCGTAAGGAGTTGGCCATGCAGATCACGATTCGTTTGATGGCTTTGGGCCGACGCTCTAGGCAGTAATTTTTTAATATTTAGTAAAATACTCCTATGAAAAATACCCAATCCTTGTTATGTGCTTTACGCCTTTTCTCGGTACTGGGCTTATTAGGTCTTGGGTTTGGGGTATCTGCTCAAACTGTTCAATTTGAGTACGATCTTAAAGTTTCTGCTGATCCTGCCAAGCGTGCAGCCTTTCTTAAGGAATCTGGCGAGACCCCTAGCGCTTATGAGCAAGTCTTTAGTTTGGTCAAAGGCTCAGTGCAGGTAGCTACCGTAGTTGAGAAGGTGGATATTGGCAAGGATCGCTATCACATCAATTCTGTAGGGAGCTTGGGGACGGTACTTTCTACAGTTTTGCAAGATCAAAAATTAATCCGAGATTCTGTAGGCTCAGTAGATGCAAATGGCTTACTCACCAATACTTACCAAGAGAAGCGGGGCAATACTGAATTACTCATTGCTAAAGTAGAGGCCCCTAAAAGCGTTATCAATTTTTATAAAGTGTCATCACGCACGCCCCCAACTGGGACAGCGCCATATGCTGGGCGATTACTTGATATGGTCACGGTGGGCTATCAATTTATTGGCAGGGATTTACCTAGCAAGCCTATAGTATTACCAGTGACAGACGGGCGATCTCTGAGGATGTACACCTTGGTTCGTGGTGAAGCGTGGGAGTTTCCATTTGAAGGCGGCAAGGTTAAAGCGATTCGTTACTACAAGACTACTTCTAAGGATGACTCAGCTACCTTTGAAATATGGTTCTCAGAAAAAGAGCATATACCTCTACGCTCAATCATTGGTTTAAATGCCCGCTATGGTGCGACTATACAAATAGATTTGAAAAAAATTCCGAAGATGTAAGTGGTGCCAAGCTTGAGACATTCAAGAGAGACCAAGATGAATAGTAAAAATATTATTTTTATGATTAGCTTGGTACTTATTGCTTTTGTATTCTTTAGTGTCGCAGCTAGTATGCTTTGCCAACCTTCGCAAAATAATGCGGTGGTCGCTGCTGTCTCAAACGCACTATCTGCACCCCAAACTTTAACCAATCCCCCTGCGCCAGATCCTTTTTCTTGGGAGCCTGTCCTGCGTCAATTAATCTCATTTCTTTCTAAAGCCTGTCCTCGCTAGCAATATTTAAGGCACCAAACTCAAAAATAAAAACTCAAAAAAGATAATGAGGTGAACTACACCTTGTAGCAAAGTGGTTCTGCCGATGGCTAAGGTTAAGGCGCCGATAAAGAGGGATAAGTACATCAGGACCATATTGAGACTACTTATTCCTAGGCTGATCGGCAGATTGAAAAAGATTGCTATAGCAGCTACTGTCGGAATGGAGAGTCCAATACTGGCTAGAGCGGATCCAAGGGCTAAGTTAAGACTGCTTTGCAAACGATTAGCCCTTGCAGCGCGCACAGCGGCATAGCCTTCCGGTAATAGTACTAGTAGAGCAATTGCAATACCCACAATGGTTTGAGGAGCGCCTGCTGCTTTTACGCCAGCTTCGATGGCGGGGCTTAATAATTCAGCCAGGCCAACCACAGCCACTAAAGAAATCAAAAGTAAGACTGCACTTACAGCTGTTTTCTGGGGGCTTGGTTTTTGCGCATGAAAATTAATATTGGTCTTTTTATCAAGCGCCTTTGGCAGGTAGTAATCGCGATGACTAATGGTTTGAAAGAATAGAAAAGCCCCATATAAAGCAAAGCAAGCAATACCTGCAAAAGCAAGTTGGCTTTTGGTGAAATCAGGTCCGGGTGTGCTAACAGTGACTGTTGGCATTACCAAAATGAAGGTAGCTAAAGCGGTCAGTACCGCTAGCGCAGAGTTCATGCCCTCATTACGAAAAGACATTTCGTGATGCGTAAGGCCGCCCATAAAAATACATAGACCTATCACTCCGTTGACCACAATCATGACGGTAGCAAAGACAGCATCTCGAGCGATAAATTCTGAGCCCTCATGCCCTGCTAGCATCATCGAAATGATCAGGGCAACCTCAATGATGGTCACGCTAATTGAGAGCACTAAGGTGCCGTAGGGCTCACCCGTTTTATGGGCGATGACTTCAGCATGATGTACTGCAGATAAGACGGCACCAATTAGGGTTACAGCCATTAGGGCTATAAACCAAGTTTGGCTCAAAAGGGGAGTTAGAAAATCAGTCATGGATGAGGCAACGCAATAGTCATTAAGATAGGAGTTTGGAATTGGGGAATTGGGGAAGTGGCTAAATACTAGAGTATTTGACTATTTTATCGATTTATTAAAAAGGGGATCGATTAAGGTGCATATGAAAGCAATTATTCTGTTTGGGCATGGCGCTCGTGATGCCCGTTGGCGCGAGCCCTTTGATCGTTTGGCCAGTCTTTGGCAGAGTCAGCATCCAACAGTATTAGTGGAACTGGCATTCTTGGAAATAATGCAACCAAGCCTAGAGGGAGCTATAACTTCATTATCTCAAAGCGGTGCTACTGAGATAGTGGTGGTGCCTGTCTTTTTTGGCCAAGGTGGTCATTTACGTAATGACTTTCCGGCACTACTAGAGTGCTCTCGCAAGCAGTTTCCTCTAATGAAGATCAGCACAACCCCAGCTGTTGGAGAGAGTGAGGCGGTATTGCAGGCGATTGTGGATTTTGGAGCTAGATCGTTGTAGTCATTGCTACTCTAATATTGCAACTCATCTTACCCACACCTAGTGGCTAAATTAAATGGTTGCGCTGACCAACTCAATTGCACTCAATTGCTGCTGTTTTAGCTTAGAGGCTCTTAAAGCTTCGCCTAGCATAATTAATGCGGGTGAAGCACTATCAAACCACTGATCTGCTTGACCTAATGCAAGCTCACCGAGCGTGCTAGACCAATGACGCTCTCTTGCCGTACTAACGGCCTCCAAAATATGTACTGGTGTATTGCGATTGTGAATAGAGCTATTTTCAATTAATTGCTTAGCAATGATGGCAGCATCTTTACGACCCATGTAATACACCATGGTATCTGCTGACGGGGTTAGCATCACTTGGGATTGATCATTACCCTCATTTTCTGTTGCTTGCGCCAAAGTCACAAAAGCAATACTGCGAGAGACTCCACGCAATGTCAGTGATTGCTGAATAGCTGCTGCGCCCGCTAACGCGGCTGTAATGCCAGGCACCACTTCAACCTGAATACGGTGGTCTTTGAGGGCTTGCAACTCTTCATCAGCTCTGCCAAAGAGCATAGGGTCACCCCCTTTTAGACGTACGATAATGCGATGTTTTTTGGCCGCATCTACCAAACGTTTATTAATAAAGTGCTGAGCAGAAGATTGTTTGCCACAGCGTTTACCAACAGCGACTTGAATTGCTTGGGGACAAAGATCGAGCATCTCAGGCTCTACCAAGGCATCATGAAACACAATATCTGCTTGTGCTAAAAGCTTGGCACCGCGCACGGTAATGAGATCAGCGGCACCAGGCCCAGCACCCACCAGAAATACCTTGCCTAAGATGGGGTCATTACTGTGAAGGTGTGTAAATGGATTATTTATCATCGATTAGATTGGCTATTTAAGCTTCAAGTAGGGATCGTTTAGCGCGCCAACTGTTTTGGGTAGTTACACTGAATAAATCAAATTGCTTAAGTGCCACATCTAGGTTTTGATCTGGGCGTAATTCAAAGGCATCAAAGCCAACTCTAGCGCCTTGTAATAGTTGATCAATTAAGACATCACCTATAGCGCGAATCTGTTTTTCCCAAGAAAAACGATCGCGCAACAAGGCCGCAGTACTAAAACTCCTGCCGTCTCTGAAAATAGGGAAGTGCGCGCCAACCACTGGCCACAGTGTTTTGCCTGCTTCGATGATTGCACTGTGTTTTAAGATGTCTTCATCGGCAGCAAACCACACGCCAATCTCCCCTTTGTTCGCGCGCTCACGCACATCAGTATTTTGATGATGTGCGGGGTTATGTATGCGCCACCAATCAAATGGCACCAAGACTTTGCTACGACCATGGGGTAGGTTTGACGTATTTAAAGGTGCACCTTCATCACTTTGACCATCCCATACCTGCCATTCATTTGGGATAACTGTAGGCGGCCCATCTTTTGGATAGGAAATCACTTGCTGATTCATCATATTAATTCTGCTGTTACTGGTTTTGCGGCGTCTGAAATGTCTGAAGCTTCAAAAGCCTCTGTTTTATCTTTGTTACGTCTGCCTTGATGGAAATAAGCAGCCTCTTTAAATGGGGTGGGGCCTAATCTTCGATAGGTTTGGATAAAGGATTCATCTGCCCATCTTTTCTCTACATAAGTATTTATGAGGCTAGTTATGACAGCGGGGATTTCATTGGCATAAAAAGCAGGGCCAATGACTTTGCCAATGGCGGTATTGTTTCCTTGCTCACCACCAAGGGTAATTTGATACCACTCTTCACCATCCTTATCAACGCCTAAGACGCCGATATTGCCAACGTGATGATGGCCACATGAGTTAATGCATCCCGAGATATTAAGAGAAATATCACCTAGGTCGTGCAGGTAATCTAAATCGTCAAAGCGTTCTTGAATCGCAGCAGCAATCGGTAATGACTTAGCGTTGGCTAGGGAACAGAAATCGCCACCAGGACAGGCAATGAGATCCGTTAACAAACCAATATTAGGTAATACCAAGTTTTGTTTCTTAGCAGCGCGCCATAGGTTGAGCAATTCAGATTGTTGCACGTCAGCTAGCACTAGGTTTTGCTCATGAGTTACACGCAACTCACCAAAACTAAATTGATCAGATAAATCGGCAATGGCATTCATCTGCGCGGTAGTAGCATCACCAGGCGCAGCAGTTCCATGAGGTTTAAGGGAGAGAATGACACTCGCATAGCCAGATAATTGATGACTACGAGTATTGCGCTCTAACCAACGAACAAAGCCGATACGTTCATTGGGATCGATGTCAGCTTGCCATTGCTGCACCAGTTCTGAGTTACTAAATGATGGCAGTTGTTTGTAAGCTGGTTTTGTGAAATGCTTTGCTACCCGTTCCCATTCAGCTGGGGTGAAGTTATCACTACTATTTTTACTTTGACTGTGTAGGTGCTCCCACTCACTTTCTACTTGGCGAGCAAATTCTTCCGGGCCTAAGGCTTTGACTAAAATCTTGATGCGGGCTTTGTAGAGGTTATCTCGACGACCAAAGCGGTTGTATACCCGCAAGAGAGCGGTTAAATAACTCGGTAGTAATTGCCAGGGCAGGTCTTGCTTAATCAGCGATCCCAGAATGGGCGTGCGACCCATGCCGCCACCAGCATAAAGATTTGCTAGTAGCTCTCCGTTAGTATTTTTCTTGAGTTCAATGCCCACGTCATGACACTGCAGAACGGTGCGGTCTTCTTTAGCGCCATTGATGGCAAATTTAAATTTACGGGGCAGGTGTGCAAACTCGGGGTGTAAGGTTGACCATTGACGCAGTAGTTCACAAACGGGGCGAGGGTCGATATATTCATCGGCCGCTACACCTGCAAACGCATCGCTCGTAATATTGCGTATGCAGTTACCTGAAGTCTGAATGGCATGCATCTGCACTTTAGCTAGTTCAGCCAAGATCTTTGGGGTTTGCTCTAATTCAATCCAATTGAACTGAATATTTTGACGGGTAGTGAAGTGGCCATAGCCACGATCGTATTTACCTGAAATCACAGCTAAAGTACGCAATTGTTTTGCGCTGAGTAAGCCATACGGAATCGCCACTCGAAGCATATAGGCATGGCGCTGGTGATAAAGACCGTTTTGCAAACGAAGGGGTCGAAACTCTTCTTCAGCTAGGGTGCCATTTAAGCGGCGCTCTACTTGATCTTTAAATTGGGCAACCCGTTGATTTACCAGGGTTTGGTCAATATGGTCATATTTGTACATAGGCACAGATTGTCTGTGAATTTGGTTATTACTTCAAATACTTAAATATTGCTTCTATATATCTATATTGGTATATAGGTGCAATTGCCCTTCTAGTCTGTTTAGTTGCAGATGGTTCGGAGCCACACATCAACGTGGTCGAACTTTAGCTCCTGCACTTTGAACATGTGCATTATTTGACGGTAGGCTTTTGCAGAATCTGTATTCAGCCTCTTATTGTTTATGCGCAAAAAAGTGTCCATGGCAGCGAAAGCAATCCGCTTGTTGCCATCAATGAATGGGTGATTAATGATGAGGCTTTAAAACAATGCTGCTGCTTGAGCAATAACATCTGGGTGGTATCCTGATTGAGGGCGCATGAGTGCCGCCTCAAGACCTGCCCTGTCTCTTAAGCCTGTTGATCCGCCAAATCTGTTAATCAAGACATCATGCATCAGCATGATGTCTTGTATAGAAATAAAGAGCATTACTTGGCAAGCTCTTTATATAGATCCTCAAACTCATGTAGGCTTTGTGCAAAGATTGCCATAACTTGACGATTTGGCGTGGGCACACCTTTTTTCATTAAAAAATCACGAAAAGCCTCATCGAGAACAGCATGAAATTTTCTTCCCTCGATGTCAGCAATTTGACGCAAGGTATTTAGCACCTCTGGATTGGCTTGAGATGAAAACAGGCAGTATCAATGCTTTAAAACCGAAATTCCCGATAATGCCTATACAGATTGGCAATGGAGGCAAAACCTAGGACCACAATCAAGACAGAAAATAGGTAGTCGGTCTTTAGATAGGTAAAGACGCCTAGGTAAATCAAAACTGCTGCGCCAATAAATACAGCAACCGCGCCAAGCACCAGCATTTTGAAGTTAGGAATAAAAGCACCCAAAGTAATGGCTACAAATAATAGAATTAATTCAGAGATGAGCTTATCGGCGGTGGCAAAGATGCTATTGGTCAGCTCAGGATTAATGATTTTTCCTAAAACGGCCAAGAGCAGAATGCTAGCCAATACAGCAAAGTTCCACTTAGCATTGATTAGGATTGTTTTGAGCTGATCATTCATATAAGAGGCCTAGTGGTTAGAGCTGCCTAGAAATACGAGGCTAAGGCAAATCCACAATGAAATAAAGGCTACTAAAATTGTGATGGCTAGTTTTTTAAGGAAGTATTGAAGCGTATCCATATAGGCTTCATCATTTCTACCAAAGTGCTGATCAAAGCGCTTCCACACCAAGCGGCCTATAAAGAGAGGTAGGAGTATGGCAACAATGCCAAATAAAACGGTAAAAGTGGAATCCATCTAAATTTATTTCTTTCTTGGCAAATGACCAAATGAAGGGTCATATAAAAGAGCTAAGAATACCCGTTTTTGATTTACCTCCCTCCTTACTGGACCTGTTCTAGCGATAGATATGCTCTAAAACCCTGAGTTTATTGATACAGTAGAGCCTTTAGTAGTATTTATCATCTCAAAAGGCCCTCGATGACCGAACTATCCCTTACTCAAATTCAAGAAATCCGCACTGCAGTACTTGGCGCAGTGGTAAAAGTGCCAGGCGCCTTAATTGGGTTGGGAATTCTGTTTATTACCCTTGGCATGATTGGGATTGCTGGTCAAACGCTGTTTTCTTTTGTGAGCATTAATATGCTGGGCGCATTTTTGATCGTTGGTGGGGTATTGCAGTTTGCCCATGCTATGAAGTCCCATGGCTGGAAGAACGTGGGAATTCAGATGGTGCTAGCTGTTCTATATATCGCCGCTGGTTTATTTACCTGGTTATTTCCCATCCCCGCCCTAGAAGCCATTACCTTATGGCTCGCTGCGATCTTTTTCGTTACGGGATTCTTGCGTTTAGTTTCTGCCTTTATGCATCGCCATTTTGGTGAGTGGTTTTGGATGGTATTGTCATCGGCTATTTCTATTTTGATGGGCGTGCTCATCATGAATGGCTACCCAGAATCTAGCTTATGGTTGCCTGGCCTCTTAATTGCTATTGAATTGCTCTTACAAGGTTGGTCATTGCTGTTTATGGGCTTGGCTGCTCGTAAGCTAATTAAGGGTGAGTAATCTAAAGTAAACAATGAAAAAAACGGATCTGTATAAAAATCTCGGCTTAGCAACTGCCCAGCGTATGAAAAACGCTGCTAAAGTGGCCAAGCCTGGGGCTAATGCTAAAGCCCAGACCAAAAAAGAACTAGCAAGTTCGAACCCATTGCTAGCATCTTTGATGGGTAAAGCAAAGTCAAAGTAGCTCTAGACTTAGTTATTTAACGAGTGCATCCCATCGCATCAAAGTCAACATCATCGCTTTTATTCATTGATCTACTCAAGGTCTTTGCGGCCCTCTTCATTATTTTGCATCACCTGTCTAGTTACGGGCAGATGGCGATAGATGCTAGGCTTGTGTTACCGGCATTCATGACATGGTTGTTTGAGTATGGGCGTTACGCTGTCCAAATCTTTTTAGTGATGGCGGGGTATTTGGCGGCGCAATCCTTAACGCGTTATGCCAATGCAAAATTTAATGTGCAGCATTTACTTCGGTTGATCATCAATCGATACTTACGCTTGTTTGCACCTTATATTGCTGCCCTCACCTTGACGATTTGCTGCGCATGGCTGGCACGTTTTTGGGTAAGCGATGAATTTGTTGGTGAATCAGAAACCTTAGCGCAATTTTTAGCGCATTTGTTTTTCTTACAAGGTATTCTGGGCTTGGATTCGATCTCGGCGGGGGCTTGGTATGTGGCGATTGACTGGCAGCTCTACTCCATCTTAGCCATTCTCTTAATCTCTTTTTCATCTTATCAAGCCATGATTTGGTTCATCAGCATTGTGGCTGTGAGTTCTTTGCTGTACTTCAATCGCTCTTCTCAATATGAAGCTTATTTCATCTACTTCATTGGTTCTTATGGCTTAGGGGTGTTGGCTTTTTTAAGTAAAAACTTCACCGATACCAAGATCAATCGGATTGCCAAGTTCGCTTTATTTGTAGTTGGGGCAGTCATTATGGCCTCCACATTTGAGCAAGTATGGTTGCGTAATATTCTGGCATGGCTTGTTGCATTCATTCTTTTCGTATGGGGCAATACCCCTTATCCAAAGTCATCTAATGCAACAGCATCCTCTTTGCTTAAGATGATCGCTTGGGGTGCACAACGTTCTTATTGCGCCTTCTTAATCCACTTTGCTTTTATCTTGCTAGCAAATACGCTTTATATTGCCCTAGGTTTGCATCAGTATGAAAGCGGTCTGCTTGCAATAAGCCTGATGCTCGCAGTAGTGGTATGTAGTGGTTTAGCTGCGACTAGCTTGTACCGATGGATAGAGCTGCCAGCGCTAAGATTTAAGGTTTAAAATAATATTCATAGCCCCATATCCTTTAAAACGCGGAAAATCTCTCGATATGCCTTAGGTGGTTTGTTAGTTTCTTTTTCCCTACGCGCATTACGAATAAGTGTCCGCATGTTTTGAATATCCATATCAGGATACTGTTCAATCATTTTGGTAAAGGTTTCGTCATTGGCAATGAGTCGATCGCGATAGGATTCTAAGAAATGAAGCTTAGCCGTTTCTGCTTTGCTAATCCCTTGAATGGCATCTAAGCGTTTTTGGATGGCTTGAAGCTCTCCCTCATCTAAAAAGCGCATGAGTTTGCCTAAATACTGCTTGTGACGACGAATGGCTTCAAAGCTCTTAATTTTGTTGGTTTCTCCAATGGCTAGTTTGATGGCCTCATCCATGGGGATGGTCTTTAAGGCATCACTGCTTAGTGCGGCCAACACTTCCGCTAGTTTTTGGCGCTCGGTCATTTGCCGCTTTAGCTCGGACTTACTGGGACCCTGGTCAAGATCATCTTTTTTGGGGGTACGATTCTTTTCATTGACATGCATAGGCTTATTTTAGACGGGTATTTGCTGTTTCTAGCTTAATTGCCCAATTTCTTTGCATCGAAAGATTTGGTAAATAATAGAGTTTAAAAATAGGCATCTATAAAAGTAGAGACATGAGTACAACCAGTCAAGCAAACACCTACGACTACATCATTATTGGCGCTGGCAGCGCAGGTTGTATGTTGGCCAAACGCCTGACCGAGAATCCCGCTAAACGCGTGCTCTTAATTGAGGCGGGTAAGAACGATCACTATATTTGGATTCATATTCCGGTAGGATATTTGTATTGCATTGATAACCCAAGGGCAGATTGGCGCTTTAAGACCACCGCTGAAAAGGGGCTGAATGGCCGCTCACTTCTCTATCCTCGGGGTCGAGTCATGGGCGGATGTTCTTCTATTAATGGCATGATTTATATGCGGGGCCAAGCGGAGGACTATGACTCTTGGGTGAATGCAACTGGGGATGATGCATGGTCATGGACAAATGCACTCAAACGCTACAAATCATTTGAAGATTACCACGGCGATGCCAATGAATGGCATGGTAAAGGTGGTGAGTGGACGATATCTAAACAACGTCTACGTTGGCCCATCATGGATGTTTTTAGAAAGGCTGCAGTAGAAGCGGGTATACCGGCAACAGATGATTTTAATCAGGGCGATAACTTTGGCGTGGGTTACTTTGATGTAAGTCAGCGCAAGGGTTGGCGGCTTAATACCTCTAAAGCATTTTTACGTGATGCTGCCAAGCGACCTAACCTCACCATCATCACTGAGGCGGTAGTGAACAAGTTATTGATTGATTTAGCAACCAAGAATTGTGATGGCGTGCAATACATCAAGGATGGCCAAACCATCGATATACATTGCGATATTGCCAATCAGGGTGAAGTTATCCTTAGCAGTGGCTCGATTGGTAGCGTACAGATCTTAGAGCGCTCAGGCATTGGGGCTGCTGATCGGCTCAGATCACTCGGTATTACTGTTAATGTTGATTTACCCGGTGTTGGCGAGAACTTGCAGGATCATCTGCAATTACGCATGATTTATAAGGTCAATGGCATTAAAACTTTAAACACCAAAGCCAATACACTTTTTGGTAAGTTGATGATTGGTCTGGAATATATTTTTAAACGCTCTGGTCCCATGTCTATGGCGCCATCTCAGCTTGGTGCCTTTGCCTATAGCTCTCCTGAGCAGGCTAGGGCTAATGTGGAATATCACGTACAACCTTTATCCCTAGAGAAGTTTGGCGAAGACTTGCATTCTTTTAACGCGTTTACTGCCAGTGTTTGTAATTTGCGTCCTACCTCGCGCGGCAGTGTGCATATTAATTCTGTAGATCCTGAAGCGCCACCGGTGATTAGCCCAAATTATTTATCTAGCGATGAAGACCGCAAAGTAGCGGCTGAGTCCTTGCGTTTGACCCGTAAAATTGTAGAAAGTCCTGCACTCGGGCCTTACACCCCCGATGAATACAAGCCAGGCAAGCAATATCAAACTGACGAAGAGCTCATAAAAGCTGCCGGTGATATTGGCACGACGATTTTTCATCCGGTGGGCACGTGTAAGATGGGTAAGGCAGATGATCCCATGGCGGTGCTAGATTCGGAGTTGCGGGTAAGGGGGATTCATCATCTGCGGGTGGTAGATGCTTCTGCCATGCCAACGATTACCTCGGGTAATACTGCGGCGCCAACGATGATGATTGCCCAGCGCGCTGCGCAATTGCTCACTGGTCAATAGCCCCACTTGCAGACACATAAAGGAACTGGGCTACCCAATCTCACGCCGCTGCCTGCGAGCCATCTACTTTTGGCTTTAGGCATCGTGGCGGTATGGGGCACCAATTTTGTGGTGATCAAAAATTGCCTTGATACTTTTCCTCCTTTTTTCTTTGCAGCACTACGTTATACCTTTGCTTTATTGCCCTTTGTCTTTTTTATTCCTAGGCCTAAAGTATCTTGGACAAATCTTTGTATTTATGGGTTAGCTACTGGGCTCGGGCAGTTTGGCGTGATGTATTACGCCATGAGTAGCCAAATCTCTCCTGGCTTAGCCTCTTTAGTGATACAGACTCAAGTCTTTTTTACGATTGGTTTTGCGATGTTCTTTGCTAAAGAGGCTTTGAAGTTTTATCAAGCAGTAGCAGTTGGGGTAGCAATGACTGGTTTGGGAATCATTGCACTGCATACCGATTCAACTACGACCATCTTAGGCTTAGCTTTAGTAGTTTTCTCTGGTTTTTCATGGGGTATTGCTAATACAGTGAGCCGACAGGCAGGCTCCATTAATATGCTCTCATATGTTGTCTGGGCTAGTGCCTTTTCGATTCCACCCTTAATGTTCGTATCGCTCATATTTGAAGGGGGCGCCAATCATTTAGGTGAGGTATTCATTACCGCGCCTCTTGGGGCATGGATTGGAGTGTTGTGGCAGTCATGGGCAAATACTTTGTTTGGTTATGCTGCCTGGGCTTGGCTCTTATCTAAACATCCTGCAGCAGTGGTAGCACCAGCACCATTATTGGTGCCCATCTTTGGAATGGGGGCATCCACACTCTTCTTGGATGAATCTTTACCCCTTTGGAAATTATCGGCAGCAGGCTTGGTGATCATTGGTTTAGTCATCAATCTCTTTTGGCCTAGCTTGCAAAATCAATTGAGAAAGTATTTTTAACTAGCTTAATTAACCATTGGTTTTCTGGGTAGTGGTGAATCGTATTCACCACTACAGTGCAAATTTATCACGCAAGACTAATGTAAAACCCTAATACAAAAAGATTGCCCATCTTTTTTTAGTCAGTATGATCGGTATTCGATTTCAGTAACAGTAATGCTAAAGAACAGTATTTATTTAATTAGAATTTTTAGTCATGGAGACTTTATGAATATACGTCGTCACATTTTTGCGGTTACCACTGCCGCAATGCTCTCAACCGGCGCTTATGCTGCCGATATTAAAGTTGGTGTTACAGGCCCCTATACAGGCGGATCATCCTCAATGGGTGTGAGCATGCGTGATGGAGTGCGTTTAGCTGCTAAAGAAATCAATGCTGCTGGTGGTGTTAATGGCGACAAATTCGTATTGCTCGAGCGCGATGACGAAGCGAAAAACGAACGTGGCGTGCAAATTGCCCAAGAGTTGATTAATAACGAAAAAGTAGTTGCTACTTTAGGGTTTATTAACACGGGTGTTGCTCTAGCTTCCCAACGTTTTTATCAGGATGCAAAGATTCCGGTAATGAACAACGTAGCTACCGGTTCTTTGATTACCAAGCAATTTCCAAATGCGTCAGAAAACTATATTTTCCGTTCATCTGCTGCCGATAATATTCAGGCGCCATTAATCGCTAAAGAGGCGGTAGAGAAGCGTGGCCTAAAGAAGGTAGCGATTTTGGCTGATTCAACTAACTATGGCCAATTAGGCCGTGAAGACATGGAAAAAGCGCTAAAGACCTATGGTGTTACTCCAGTGGCTGTTGAGAAGTTCAACATTGGCGATGTGGATATGACCTCCCAGTTACTTAGAGCTAAAAATGCTGGTGCCGATGTTGTTTTGACATACGCAATTGGTCCTGAGTTGGCGCAAATTGCCAATGGTATGGCTAAGTTGGGTTGGAAAAAGCCCATGATTGGTAGCTGGACATTGTCCATGGCCAGCTTTATTGATACTGCTGGTAAGAATGGTAACGGTGCAACTATGCCAGAGACCTTTATTCAGCAACCTGCTACTACTCCTAAGCGCAAGGCATTCGTAGATGCTTACCTTAAAGAGTTCAAGCCAAAGAATGGCATCATTGCTTCTCCAGTATCTGCTGCTCAAGGGTACGATTCTGTATACCTCTTAGCTGCCGCTATTAAGCAGGCAAAAAGCACAGAAGGACCAAAGATTTTGGCTGCCTTGCAAAATCTAAACGCCCCAGTTGATGGTGTAGTAATGACTTATAACAAGCCATTTAGTGCAACCAACCATGAAGCTATTGCCTCTAAAGATGTGGTGATGGGCGTAGTTGAGAATGGCCGCGTTGAGTTCTTAAATGCGGAAGATGCAATTGCTAAGAAGAAGTAATAGTAAAGCGGAACAAGATGGCAAATATGTTGTGTATTTTGCACTGCAATAGCTTCGTTTATTCAGCTTGTTAAACAACAAAGCGCCGCCCATAAAGCGGCGTTTTGTCTTTGATAACCTTGAGATCAACCTGCTAGATATTCTTTTGGAATGATTTTGTAGTAGTGAATCGTATTCATCACGATGATGTAAATTTATACGCTAACTCTTCACTTCTTTATCCGTACAATAGCGAATTCGTTCATTAAACAGCTTTCAGAATTTTGGGTCTACACCATGGAAATCCTTGCACAAATCCTTTCGAGCGGTATAGCAGTGGGCATGATCTATGCTGTCATTGCTTTCGGCTTTCAGCTTACCTTTGCCACTTCTGGCACCTTGAACTTCGGGCAAGGCGAAGCTCTGATGTTAGGCGCCTTAGTCGGCCTGACCTGCGTTGAAACCTTTGGCATGAACTACTGGCTAATGATTCCTGTGGTTTGTTTGTTTGGCATGATTCAAGGTAGCTTTGTTGAGTTGGTTGGTGTTCGCCCAGCAATCAAAATTAAATCTGAGTTTGGTTGGATTATGTCCACCATCGCACTCGGTATTATTTTTAAGAACGTCGCTGAAAATATTTGGGGACGTGATGCCTTACCTTTCCCATCTCCTTTGCCCATGGAGCCAATGACTTTTTTAGGCGCCAACATTTTGCCCATGGAAATCTTGGTAGTGGTTGGTGCTTTGGTCATGATGTTGCTAGTTGAGTTCTTTAACCGCAAAACGATTTACGGTAAAGCCGTAGTAGCAACAGCCAATGACCGCGATGCAGCTGGCCTGATGGGTATCAATACGAGTATGGTGATTACCTTTTCCTATGCGCTATCTTCATTGACCGCTGCCTTTGCTGGAGTATTAATTGCGCCATTAACCTTAACAGGTGCCGCGATGGGTGGTGCTCTAGGGTTAAAAGCATTTGCAGTTGCCATTATTGGTGGCTTGTCTAGCGGTATGGGAATTATTGTTGGTGGTTTAATTTTAGGAATTGTGGAGACTGCTACAGGTTTTTATATTTCCACTGGCTACAAAGACGTTCCAGGTTTGATCTTGTTATTGCTCGTACTCGCATACAAGCCCTCCGGTCTCTTTGGCAAATCTGCAATTAAGAAAGTTTAATGATGAAATTGAAGTCCCATATACCTCTATTAATTGCCATAGTTGGGCTGTTTTGTTTGCCCATATTTATTCATAATCCGTACTACATTCACTTAGCTGAAACTATTCTGATCTATACCATCTTGCTATTTGGTTTGGATATTGTGGTGGGATATATTGGACAGGTTTCTTTAGGTCATGCTGGTCTTTTCGGCATTGGGTCCTATACCGCTGGCGTCTTATTTTTCCATTTTGGCCTGCCTATTTGGGCAACAATTCCTGCGTCTATTATTGTTACGGCAATTTTTGGTGGAATCCTTGCATTGCCTGCATTAAAGGTCATTGGACCTTACTTGGCGATGGTTACGCTGGCATTTGGAACGATTGCTCAGATCTTGATTAATGAAATGACGTGGTTAACTGAAGGCCCACTAGGCATTAAGATTCCAAAGCCAGAACTTATGGGTGTGCCCATGACCAAAGCGGAGTATTTCTGGTTAGTCTCTGCAATTTTGATCATCTCTTTAATTGTGGTGGATCGTTTTGTAAAATCCCAAATGGGTCGCGCCTTTGAGGCATTACGTGATAGCCCAGTTGCTTGCGACTGTATGGGTGTATCAGTGTATCGCTTTAAGGTGATCGCTTTTGTGATTAGCGCAGGTTTTGCTGGTTTAGCTGGGTGCCTGTATGCATACTCAGAGCAGTACATTTCTCCTAACACCTATAACAATGAGTTGGCAGTTCTATTCTTGCTTGGCATCATTATGGGTGGACGTAAATCACGCCTTGGCGCTGTGATTGGTGCAGCCATTATTGTGCTCTTGCCTAAACTGCTCGATGACATCAATCTCTTTCGTATCGTGGCCTCAATCATTGCGATCGTGGTGCTCGTTGGAGCGGGCCTAGCTTTGTCTAAGAAAGTGACCACTCCAAAACGCGTGGCAGTTCCATTAATTGGGGTGGTTGGCTTGGCTGCTTTTTCATTCTGGTTAGACAGCATTTCTGACTGGCGCTTGAGTATTTTCGGTTTCATGATTTTGCTCGTGGTGTATTACTTGCAAAACGGTATTGTTGGTTTTGCCAAAAGCTTTTACCAATCTATTGCTGGTAAAACTAAAACTAACCGTGGCGAAGCAGTCGAAGAAACTGATGACTCTGTTAGCTTCATTAGTGCCGTTGCCAATCAAAATACTGGCGCTGAACTTTTAAAAGTGGACTCCATATTGATGCAGTTTGGGGGCTTAAAAGCTCTTAATAATGTCAGCCTTAGCATTAAGCGTGGCACTATTCACGGCCTGATCGGTCCAAACGGATCAGGCAAGAGCACGATGATGAACGTATTAACTGGCATTTATGTTCCTACTGCGGGTAATGTTTTATATGCTGGCCAGAGTGTTGTTGGTAAAACTTCTTCAGACATTGCTTTGTCGGGTATTGCCCGCACCTTCCAAAACGTGCAGCTCTTTGGCGAAATGACTGCCATCCAAAATATTTTGGTGGGCCTACATCACACCTTCAAATCGAATATGGTGGAAATTGCTCTACATCTATCGCGTTATAAGAAAGAAGAGGCAGAAGCCCATTCTCGTGCTATGGCTCTCTTGAAATTTGTAGGTTTAGAAGATTTAGCCAATGAAGAAGCCCGCAACTTGCCATACGGTAAGCAACGCCTTTTAGAAATTGCCCGTGCCTTGGCCTTAGATCCAGAATTGCTCTTGCTCGATGAGCCAGCAGCCGGTTTAACAGCGCCAGATATTAAAGAGCTTATGCGTATTATTCGTAAGATCCGTGATAGCGGCATTACCTTTATCTTGATTGAGCATCACATGGATGTGGTGATGTCAGTGTGCGATACCGTTTCTGTATTGGACTTTGGACAGAAGATTGCGGAAGGTAAACCAGCTGAAGTTCAGGCAGACGAGAAGGTGATTCATGCCTACTTGGGTACTTAATCACTAGAACCATATTGAATCGGTAAATACCATGTTATCTATTAAAAATCTTGAAGCAGGCTACGGCAAAGTAAAAGTCTTGCACGGAATCAATATCGAAGTTCCAAAAGGGCAGGTCATTACTTTGATTGGCTCTAATGGGGCTGGTAAAACGACCACCATGCGGGCAATAACCGGCATGATTAAACCGACGAGTGGGGAAGTTACTCTTAGCGGTGAAAAAATTGATGGCTACGACTCTCATAAAATTGCTCGTCTAGGTTTAGCTCATAGTCCTGAAGGTCGTCGAGTATTTACAACGATGTCAGTAAATGACAATCTTTTGCTCGGTGCCTTCCCCCGTTTCACAGGCAGTCGCCCTAAAGGGGATATTCAGAATGATTTAGAGCGCGCCTTAGAAATGTTTCCTCGTCTAAAAGAGCGTCGTAACCAATTGGCCGGTACTTTATCTGGCGGTGAACAGCAAATGCTGGCAATGGCTCGTGCAGTCATGTTAAATCCCGATATTATTCTTTTGGACGAGCCATCGATGGGACTTGCACCAATCTTGGTGGAAGAGGTTTTTAAGATTATTACTAATCTGAAGTCCCAAGGTGTAACCATGTTGCTAGTTGAGCAGTTCGCTGCAGCAGCTTTAAACGTAGCTGACTACGGCTATGTGCTTGAGAACGGCAAGATCGCTACTCATGGACCTGCTAGTAAACTCAAAGACGATCCTGCAGTTAAAGCAGCTTATTTAGGTGGCGCTGGCGGACACTAAGCAGTCGTTGATTACCCAAGCAGATTGAGGATGCCTTTTACTAAGAGACTACTAGCAATTACGAGTGTCAGCAGTACAAATATTTGAGATATTCTAGGGCCACTCATTTTTTTACCTAGGGCCTGACCTAGCAGAAGACCCCCAAGCGCAGCTACAGAAAAAGGGGCTGCAATCTCTAGATTGAGATTACCAGCAACTGCAGAAAAGATCGCGCCACCGCCAGTAATTATTGCTAGTACTCCTAAAGAAGTGGCCACAATCGATTGCACTGGTAAGTCGGTATAGCGTTTAAGGGCGGGAACGATGATAAATCCACCTCCTACTCCTAGTAGTCCTGATAAAAAGCCAGCAACGCTACCAGATAATGTCAATGCACTTGCACAAGGCAGGGTCCAGTGAAGCTTGCCTATCTCAGAATTAATCAGGCAAGGGGGTGGTTTAGCTCTGTTTTCAGGGATACCTTTGAGTTCATTTCTGGCTTGTAGATACAGACGACTCGCAATAAAAAATAGGGTGCAGCTAAATAAAATCAGTAAAGGAGCATTGGGGATTTGTGGGGCTAGCCAAAGCCCTACAGGCGAGAGAATCAGCCCGAAAATAGCCATCAAACCTGCTGCCTTGTAGCGCAAGATTTTGCTCTTTAAGCCTAGAAAAGCCCCTACAGTAGCTGCTAGTGCTACTGCGCTCAGGGCAATTGGGGCTGCTTGGGCTACCGTAAGGTGAAGAAAGAAGATGAGTAGTGGCACTGACAAAATCCCGCCCCCAGCCCCTGTAAGGCCCATGAGCACTCCTACAAAGATGCCTAATGTAGGGCTAATAAGGTTTGAATAGTCCATTGCAATTTATTTTATATTAATATAGTATATAAATACATATATTAAGCAATATTAAAGAAACCATGAGTTCAAAGCCACAGATGATTATTAAAGACTTTTTTGATCTTGAGACCTCGACTTATACCTATGTTGTTTTTGAGTGCCAAGGTAGTCCTTGCGTCATTATTGATGCTGTATTGAACTACGACCCCAAATCGGCCAGAACTTCTACTCAGTCTGCTGATGAGGTGATTGCCTATGTCCAAGCGCAGCAACTGCAAGTAGTTTGGATTTTAGAAACCCATGCCCATGCAGATCACTTGACTGCTGCGTCCTATTTACAGCAACAGTTAGGTGGACAACTCGTGATTGGTGATTATATCACCCGTGTTCAAAGCGTATTTAAAGGCGTATTTAATTTAGATGATGGATTTAAGGTAGATGGCTCACAATTTAACTACTTAATTAAAGAGGGTGAATCCCTTGCCTTTGGCAATCTCTCCTTAAAAGCCCTCTTTGTTCCTGGACATACTCCAGCATGCATGGCTTATGAGATTGGTAATGCCATCTTTGTTGGAGATACTTTATTTATGCCAGATGTGGGGACAGCACGGTGTGACTTTCCGGGGGGCGATGCCAATACCCTGTTTCAGTCTATTAAACAGATATTGTCCTACCCTAAAGATACCAAATTGTATATGTGCCATGACTACCCGCCAAGCGATCGTCCGGTAGAGTGCAGTACGACTGTAGGCGAGCAAAAGCTAAAGAACATTCATGTGCATGATGGGGTAACGCAAGAGCAGTTTGTACAGATGCGTACTGCTAAGGATCAGACCTTAGGAATGCCAACTCTGATTTTGCCGTCTATTTCAGTGAACATTCGGGCGGGGCGCTTCCCAGATCCAGAGGCGAACGGTGTTTCTTATTTAAAAATTCCACTAAACGCACTCTAATTTAATCTTTCTATTATGAATCTCATACTTTCCAAATCTGAATTAAAAAAAATGCAAGCCTCTGCAGAGGATGCTTGTAAATTAATGAAGGTCTTATCTAACCGAGACCGTATGCTGCTGTTATGTGAGATAGGGCAAAGTGAGAAGTGTGTTGGTGAGCTAGAGACTGCTTTAGATCTACATCAACCAACGCTGTCCCAACAATTAACAGTATTGCGCAAAGAAAAGCTAGTGAAAACACGCCGAGAGGGCAAGCAAATTTATTACTCCCTTGCAAGCGAGATAGTGGGCTCGGTAATGACTTTACTCTACAAGCAGTATTGCAAGAAGTAGGCGAAAAAATTTAAATTGATACAAAATTAACCAAGAAGGAGTTCATGATGAAATGCAATGTAGGTGGTATTGATCGTACTTTAAGAATTGTTGTAGGAATTGTCCTGATCGTATTGGCGGCAAATGATATTGTTGGCTGGTGGGGTTGGTTAGGCTTTATTCCTTTGGCTACCGGCATCTTCCGTTTTTGCCCAGCATATCCATTATTGGGTATTAGCTCTTGCGGCACTGATGGCGATAGCGGCTCTTGCTGTAAATAAAAGAAAAACTAGGAGCGCAAGTGATGCGCTCCTAGCTTGCTAGGCTGCTCCCAATTGATTTTGCACAAACATGCCGTGAAAAATAAAGCATACAGCAAAAAGTAGTCCCACAATCGAGTGGGTATTGATTACTAACTCACGAGATTCTTCTGGACCATAGTAGAGCAGAGCTCCAGAAACCAATAACACTGTTAAAAAGCAGAGTTGACTCATGCCGCTAATGTAATTTCTTTTAGCTTTTAGTCCAGCTTTGAGGTGAAAGGGCAAAATTGTCCCTAAAGCTAGAGTCGCTAGTATGGCACTTATGCCATGCCATATTAAGATGCTATGAGACCCCAAGAAGTTCTTATTAAAATGAAACCATTGGTCTAGCAAATATAAGCAACCCGTCAGTGAACAAGTAATCATAGCCACCTGCACTAATTTCTTTTGCCAGGCTGGCATTTTTCCTAAGCGACTCATGTTGGAGTACGTACAGCGTGTGAAGAATAGTGATTTAGACAGGGGTGCAAGAGATCTCCCGACAGCGCCACTACTTTAGATAGGGCGTCTGCATATACACATTCCTTTGCAAATATAGAATAGGATTCTGGGAAATCCACATGGTCTAGATTAAGGGGGTTCACAAGATAGCTTTTACTTTGAGCATCGCTTTTGGAAAAATACAGCCCACTAGTTGCGACAGCTTTATCATGCATAAAACCAATCTGGAATAGTTCATCTGGTTTAATGGGGTTGCGGATATGGATTGGGTGAGCTATTTCTCCAAATACGCGCATATCACCACCAGCATTCACAATTCCTGAACTCACACCCGCAGCCTCTAAAGACATCACTGCTTTATCTACTGCAAAGCCCTTAGCAATGCCCCCTAAGTCTAAGCAGAGAGGTAAATCTGAGCGAATAAGATTGGGCTCTAAAAATTGGATGTGTTCTATGCCGCCATAGTGAGATTGTGATAGCTCGGTATGTTTTGGTAATAAGCCTGCTTTAATCAGATGTTGACCAATTCCGCAATTGAAAAGACCATCAGAGTGTTTGTGAAGTCCTTGAGCAATACGTAAGATCTCTTCTGTCCATGGATGTATTTCTAAAGGGGTTTGATGAGATTGGGCATTGATTCTGGAAAGCTCGCTTTGTGGATGATGAAAACTCATCAACTCTTGAACTTGCTCAATGGCGACAAAAGCTTCATTTATTACTTTAATAGAGTCATCATCAGATTTTGGCTCCGTTAAAGTAATTTCTACATAGGTGCCTAGTAAGGGTTTGCAGCGAATCATCTTGCTCTTTCGTTTGGGTATTGATTCTGTCATTGAGCTTTGAGTGTTATGTCATATAAGGTCAATACCCTTTTAACGCCATCAGTGAGGTGTTTACAAGAAAGAGTAGCGCCACCAATGTTTTGAATATCCTGATTGAGCTTGATTGGGTCAGACGCTGACTTACCATTAAATTGCTTACGCCACTGGGCATCGGCAACTTCGTAACCATAGGATTCGACATATTCCAAGATTTCAATACCAATAATCTTTCCCGTTGGGCTAAGCCCAACAGCGTAAGTAATCATTTCATGTTTACCCACTACTTCATCGACCACAAACCAGCCTCCCTCTCGTGTTTTCCATATACGATCTCCCCGAAATGGATAGCGAATGCTAGAAGCTACGCGCATCTTTTCTTGGAGTTCATCGGTAATGATGATGGGATTTTTTGTCAGTACTTTATTGGGTAACAGTATTTTCTGAGCTTGCTCTACCGACACATAAATTTTTGCTTGCACAGCTATTGGCGCAGAAATCATTGCTAAACCAATCAGGGCATAGGGCTTGTGTTTCCAAAACATGATTTTTTCTATTTCTATTTATTGGACGAGGATTATTTAGTTCAGAGGAAAACCTACTTTGACAATGAATTCATTAACTGAATGACTATCCCAGACGCGGGCGTTAGAGCATTCAGCTTCTCCGCCACCCATACAATTGCCACCCTTAAGCTGATAGCGCCAGGCACCTGTAACCCACCAATCCTTAGCGGCATAGTGCATATTTGGGCCAACAAAAGTGGCGCGCTGAACTTGATTACGTAAATTTAATTCTGAATAATCATTATGAAAGCGGGCCTCAACCCCGGCCGACCACTTAGGTGCAAAGCGATAACTCGCGCCGACTAAAAAATCTAGCATGGATTCTGGGACATTGCCATTCTCAATAAACTTCAAGCGTTCATTGGCTACTACGACATTACCAGCCAAGATCAAACGATCATCAATGAAGTTCGATTGCAGTAAGAGACGGGCCTCAATTTCATCTTTATTTCTGCCCCAGGATGGTTCTAGATATAACCCTAGACCAACTGGTGAAGTAACTGGATTGGTAATACGGTAAATAGCCTCTAAAGACCCCCCTTCAATACCACTCTTTTTATAAGCAGTAGAAGGATCATGACTTGAAGGTACGCCATAACCACCAGTACAACTAGCGCTATCTCCACAGGCTTCTGGGTTCGTGTAGTTCTGACTGGCATTGGTGTAGTAAGAATTAATATATCCCGCAATCTGTAAATCATTGGTCAAGCCATATTCAAGCTCTGTTCTAGCTGTCCAGGCATCGTATTTACCAGCCGCTTGCCCTTGATTAAGTTGTAGGCGCTGTTCAAATTCAAGTTTGCCCTTGGGCTGAAGGTCTAGGGTGTAGATCCAGCCAAAAACACCTTCGCCTGCATGGGCAAAGGAGAAATGGAGGGCAGTAGCTAGCAGGATGCTAAAGGCGATCAGTCTTTTGATGGTCAATTTCATAAATTTTGAAGGGATGGTTGATAAAAGTAAATGAGAATGGTTATCAATATACACTATGAATAGGAATGATTCTCATTTGAGAAAAGACCTCACTCACATTAATGTGAGTAGCCATGAAATTGGTAAGATGAATCCCCATGAGTTCTGAAGATCTTGAAAAACTCGTCACCATGAAGATGCCCTTTGGCAAGCATGCTGGTCGATATCTCGCTGATTTGCCGAGCAACTACTTGGCGTGGTTTGCGCGCGAGGGATTTCCTAAGAGTGAGCTAGGTCAGCTATTAGAGTTGATGCATACCCTAGATCACAATGGCCTACGAGGATTATTAGCGCCGCTTCAAAAGGCGCATGGCATCACTGCCCGCTCGCATCAAGACTAAAAAGCGTTATAGGCTTGATTGCAGCTACGATCTATTTAGAGTGAATAATCACTACTACGCGATTGCGTTCGTAACTGACAGTAGTAGATTGCGGTGGGCTGCTTTGAATAAGGGTAACTATCATTGCAGTTTGAGATTGAATTTGCTTGGCGATTTGTTTGGCAAGTTCTGCGTTGCGGTCATACTGAATCTGTACGCTGGCCACTTTACCTTCTTTGATTTTGGTAATAATTTCATCAGCTTTGTCCCCTAAGTATTGATCAAAGAACACCGGATACCATCCACCAACTTTAGTCTTTTGAGCTGCTGGTGCGTTGCTTGGTGCCTCAGTGGGTGCTTCAGTAATTGCAATGGGAAGATGAAAGTCAATCCCTGTTTTTTGCATAAGCTGTGCATAGGAGATGGGGGGTGTCATCTTCGCCTCATTGCTATTTTCAACCCAGTAAGCCCACGCTGTTTTTTTGCTTGGGTCATAAACCAATTTAAAAATATGGCTCGGAATCGTTACAGCACTTTTACCGATGGTGCCAATGCTGCCAGTAGAACCGGTGTAAATATACAAACTACCCGCAGTGCGTTTAGCATATTGGCGTGTGGGCTCTTCTACATTCTTGGCCCAGATGCCCTGATTGTTTTGTCTTGCCTGGGGCATTATATTGGCCAAGGAAAACGATTGCGCCATTCCTCCTTCACTACTCATATCCCCTGCTGGCACATTATGTCCACGGTCATAGCCACTCCCTCGGTAGTCAGAAAGTAATGCCCGCTCCTGAAAGGCAAGCCTCGCCTCTTCATAAAATTGATTGGTTCGGCGAGGGCGCTGGGCTAAGAGTTGTACTCCATTTAGTACCTCTACTGCGTAGATGGGCTTCTTATCTAGCACTGAGTAATAGATCGCAAAATCATCAAAGCAAAGATCGCGTCCAATTTGATTAGTGGTGGGAACCGCTTGATTTGGAAACAAGCCCTTACATTCTTCAAAGAGGGCAAAGGCACTTAAGGGGCTAGCAAGGGCTAGAAGTAAGAGAAGTTTGGCGATGCTTTTCATTGACAGACAGTGTAGGGCAGAGCAAATACAGTCAGCCCTTTTCTTTTTCTTGGGCACTACTTAAAAGAGGCATATTGATTAAAAAATTAGCTCTAGAGCTAGTGTTCATCAGGATTTTCGCCTTAACCTATCAATATTATTTACGTCAAACTCTCAAGGGAAAAAGCGAGCATGGTGCATTAGCTCTAAGTGCTATTCAAACACTAGCTGTAGAAGCTGAGAAAGCTAAGGCACTAAATGTATGGGTCACGGGGAGATTATTTGCCTTCAATATCGTAAAAAAGTCTACTTTATGCCACTTTTTTACAGTATGAAATTAGTGCTTCCTAACTAATATAAGTCATTGATTTATATAGAATAAATAGATATCGTATGAGGGTTATTACGGACTATAGGAATAATCAGATCTAAAAGTTATCAAAATCACTTTCTTTATTCTTGACTTGATATAAGAACCTTCTTAGGATGGCTCATGTTTCTTACTTATTGCATTGCAACATGAATCCGTTATTTGATTTTTGGGGTACTGCAACAGAATAAATGATTAAATATTTTTCATCCGTTTCGAAAGATTTACAAGCGATGCAGCCTAATGCAGCAAGTGCTAAATCACTATTGGCTTACGCTATGGCTCCTCTATATCGGGCCATCAATGGCATCCTCATTGTTACCGTCTTTATGATTGTGGGTCTTTGGTTATCTGGCAACGGCACCAATGCTGGCGCCTTTGATTTAGCGCGCATCCTAGTTCCTGATGAAGCGCGTCATATCGTTTGGCAAAATGGCTTTGGCATGCTCGATCAATATCAAGCAGAGGCGCCAAGGCCAGTTGCAGACAAAGATATTGCTGCTGTGATCTACGGTAAGGCACCTTTTAACCCCCATCAAAATAGTCTAGATACAGCCAAGCAGCAAACAGTTGCTTTATTGATGCCTTCAGTGGCGCATGCTCAAGTAAAACCGATTTCTCATTTATCTGATCGCATTCCGACATCCAAGATCGATCCACAGGCCTTAGATACCAATCTGATGGGCTCGCTTAAAAACCAACGTACCATCGCCGACTTCTTTGAAAAAAAGTACAACTTAGATCGTGCGAAGATTGAAGAGTATGTTTCCAATACCGTATTGATTGCAAAAGAAGTCAATATTGATCCAGTCTTATTACTGGCTGTGATTTCAATTGAGTCTAACTTTAATCCGCTGATTAAGAGCCCTGCAGGCGCAGAAGGCTTAATGCAGGTGATGACGATTATTCATCAAGATAAGTATGCTTTGTATGGCGGCGCTGCTGATGCCGTCAAGCCTGAAGTGAACATTCGGGTTGGAGCATATATTCTGAAATACCTCATTGCTACGTCTGGCTCCTTGCGTAATGGCTTGAAGTCCTACGTAGGCTCAGCTAATGCTGAGCATGATGGGGGCTATACCGATAAGGTTCTGGCTGAAAGAAATCGGTTGATTGCTTTATGTCAGACGGGTGTATCTAATAAATCTACTTTAAGTGGCAAAGAGTTACGCTCTTAATTTAACAAAAATTAAAGCAAGAAATCCTTCGCGTTTAGGCGGAGGATGAATTGCGCTATCTCTCTAGAGCGTCTAGCAGTAGGAATCCCTTCCTTTCGCAGTAATCTTGCGCTTAGCGCTTAGATTGCTGGCGAAGACTTTTACGGTCTTAGGGAGGGGGGATGTCAAGAATACCTTTGCCAAGATAAAAGCCACCCTAGGGTACGCTACGGCGGCTTTTATTTATTTGATCTCAACTTAAACGTAATACAGAACTACGGGCTTACGGTGTGCCGTGCTTAGGTGTAATTAATGAACTCCGTGCAACTCCACATCAAATACGAGTGTGGCATTTGGGGGGATCACACCACCAGCTCCACGTGCTCCATAGCCCATCTCAGATGGAATAATGAGGGTACGCTTGCCGCCAATTTTCATACCAGCGACACCTTCATCCCAGCCTTTGATGACCTGACCTGCTCCCAAAGCAAAGCTAAACAGTTGACCTCGGTCTAGGGAGCTATCAAATTTCTGACCCTTATGGTCAGGGGCATTTTCATCAAAGAGCCAGCCGGTGTAGTGCACATTAACCTGATTTCCAGCAGTAGCTTCTTTGCCATCACCAACAAGGGTTTCTATTTTTTTCAGTTCACTCATGTTTTTCTTCCTCTTTAGCACAATTTGAAGGGCTAGTATATTCTGAGCTATCTAAAGATTCTGAATTAAAGCTTGATGACTAATTACTGGCCCCATTGCGCATATAAGACCCTACTTGTGGGTCAAGATAATCAATTATTGGTAACGGACGCATTCTTACGCACCTATCTCTTACGGCCTGAGCTTAATTTATTGCCTGAGTCTTGCCAGATGGAGCGAGCCTTACATCAACGCCTCACTGATAACCCGCGGGCTTCTATTTCCCCAACAGAAATCGCCACCATGGCTGATAGTGATATTGCGGTGAACTACCAAGTTTGGTTACGCTACCGAGAAAAGCTCTTGTTGGCCAGCTCCCTGGAAAGTTTTTACATGGGATTATTTAAAGGTGATGGGGTAGATGTTCCCCCTTTATTTATTGGCCAACTTGCGCAAATTTTTATTCGCCATATTTTGGGCGATGAGGCCGATCCCTTAGATGCACGCATAGGCGAGCTCTTTTTTAGGACGCAAAAAATTAGCGTGCAAGAAGGGGGCATAGTGATGGCTGCTGATGAAGAGGTAGTGACACGTAATGCCCAAGCTGGGGAAACTGGCAACATCATGGATTTACTAAAAAATCAGCCGATGACAATGCGCTCCATTGATCTTGATGTGTTGCATGAAGATAATGCCGATGTCTATTGGTCTAGAGACGAAGATCATGACTTTGCGATTCAGCTGAACTTTGGTCAAGTTCCTATCCATCATTTTTGTCGAGTACTTGAAAAATGGCTTGACCATTTTTTAGGTGTAAAAGTGCGTATTACGCCGATGCAGCAAATCAATGATCCAAAATGGTCATGGCATGTTGGCTTAGATGCTTCTGCTACCCATATTCTTAATCAGCTCTATAACAAAGAGTTGGTAGAAGCTGATGAGCTTGAAAAAATGATTTGCCTTTTTCGACTGGATTTTCTAGATGAGGCTGCCCTCTCAAGAACTCAAGTGGGTAAGCCTGTTTATCTAGGCATGGCAATGAACGAGCAGCAGCAGCTAACGCTGAAACCCCAAAATCTCTTATACAACTTACCGCTCGCTAAAGCTTCTTAGGGTGTGCGGATATTCTTGTTCTGGGTACTCAACCAAAGTAGGGCTGCTGCGGTGATGAGGACTGGAAGTAATGAGCCTAGATTAAGGATATTCCAGCCTTGTGAGGTAATCAGAGCGCCTGAACCAAATGAGGTAAAAGCCATGGTGCCAAATACAAAGAAATTAATAGCTGCTTGAGCTTTATCTTTTTCTTCTGGCTTATAGGCGGTCATGGCTAGGGTAGTGGAACCAGTAAAGAGAAAGTTCCAGCCCACACCTAACACAAAGAGCGCAATCAGAAATTGATGAAGATTTACCCCAGTAAGGGCAATCACAATACACAGAAAATTCAGAGCAACTCCAGCACCCATGATTTTGAGTGCACCAAAGCGCTGAATCAGGGAGCCTGTAAAAAAGCCAGGCGCAAACATGCCGATAACATGCCACTCAAGGACTAAGGCGGTATCAGAAAATGGCAGACCGCAGATTTGCATGGCTAATGGTGTAGCAGCCATGAGTAAGTTCATCACTCCGTAACCAAGGGATGCTCCGATGACTGCCACCAAAAAGACCGGTTGTTGCAAAATCGTTTTGAGGTCGCGCCCCGCCCCTAAGGAGTGATGGGTTTTAAATTCATCAGGGAAATGAATAAACTGCATCACTCCAATCCCAATAACTCCTGCAATAGATAGGGAAATATAGGCTCCCAAAAAGGCCGTCTCAAATATATTTTGGGTCCAAGACGCCAAATTAGGCCCGATTACCGCCCCCAGAATCCCTCCCGCTAATACCCAGGAGACTGCCTTATCCCTTTGGCTTGCTACCGTGAGTTCTGCAGCGGCAAATCGGTAGAGTTGCCCATTAGCACTGTAGTAGCCCGCAATAAAGGTCCCTAGTACCAATAGCCAGAAGTTCTTGGAAATGGCTGCATAGGCGCAGAGTAGGGCTGACAAGACCGCCACTAAGAGGCCAAGCTGAAAAGAAATCTTACGACCGAAGTAGTTTTGGGTTTTAGCAACAATGGAGGTGGAGAAGGCTGCGCCGACCACATAGCCCATGACAGGAAGGGTGGCCATCCAACTAGATGGACTCAGACTTAAGCCAACCAAGCCATTAATGGCAATAAATGTCACGTTATTGGTCAGAAACAAGCCCTGACAAATGATCAGTAAAACAAGGTTTTTATTTAGTAAGGGGTGTCTGTTAGGCATGCATGGAGTTTACGGTGGTTGAAAAACCATATTCGTCTTGGTGGATTCCCTTAGCTTGCCCAAATTAATGGTTTTTACTCCCCCAAACGACTTATTTCAGAAAGGTGCTTGATTTAAAATGAAAGACTGGTCCTAGGGACCTTGTAAATCTATCCATACCGAGGAAACATCCATGGCTTCAGAGAAATCAAAGATCATATATACCCTGACAGATGAGGCGCCCCTCTTGGCGACCTGTGCATTTCTGCCAATTATTCGCACCTTCACAGCACCTGCTGGAGTGGAGGTAGTGGAGAGCGACATTTCTGTAGCGGCACGCATCTTGTCAGAGTTCTCTGATTGTTTGACTGCAGAGCAAAAGGTTCCGGACAATTTGGCGGAACTAGGTCGCATGACTTTATTGCCAGACACCAACATTATTAAATTACCTAATATCAGTGCATCGATTCCGCAATTACTCAATGCCATTAAAGAGTTGCAAGCCAAGGGTTACAAAATCCCGAATTACCCTGAAGATCCTCAAGATGATGCTGAAAAATCTATTCGCACGCGTTACTCCAAATGTTTAGGTAGCGCAGTTAATCCTGTATTGCGCGAAGGTAATTCTGATCGTCGTGCTCCAAATGCTGTAAAGCGTTATGCCCGTAAGAACCCGCACTCGATGGGTGAATGGAGTCAAGCTTCTCGTACTCACGTATCCCATATGCATGGTGGTGACTTCTACGCTGGTGAGAAGTCAATGACCATTGCTAAAGCATGTGATGTCAAGATGGACTTGGTAACTAAGAGTGGCAAAACCATTGTTCTTAAGCCTAAAGTCTCTTTACTTGCCGGTGAAATCATCGACAGTATGTATATGAGTAAAAAAGCCTTATGTGATTTTTATGAAAAAGAAATCGAAGATGCCTACAAGACTGGCATGATGCTGTCATTGCATGTCAAAGCCACCATGATGAAGGTGTCTCATCCCATCGTATTCGGTCATGCTGTCAAGATTTTCTACAAAGATGCGTTTAAAAAGCATGCCAAGCTGTTTGAAGAATTGGGTGTAAATGCCAATAATGGCATGAGTAGTTTGTATGAAAAAATCAAAACTTTGCCAGAATCGAAGCGCGAAGAAATCATTCAAGATTTGCATGCTTGCCACGAACATCGGCCAGCATTGGCGATGGTGGACTCTGCTAAAGGTATTACCAACTTACATTCACCAAGCGATGTGATCGTCGATGCGTCTATGCCAGCGATGATTCGGGTTGGCGGAAAAATGTGGGGCGCAGATGGTCGCTTGCATGACACTAAGGCCGTTATTCCAGAAAGTACTTTTGCCCGTATTTACCAAGAGATGATCAATTTTTGTAAGACTCATGGTAACTTTGATCCCACCACAATGGGTACTGTGCCAAACGTGGGTCTCATGGCGCAGCAGGCTGAAGAATACGGTTCACACGATAAGACTTTTGAAATTTCTGAAGCGGGCGTAGCCCGAATTGTTGCCGATGATGGCACTGTATTGCTCGAAGAGGATGTGGAAGAGGGCGATATCTGGCGTATGTGTCAGGTAAAAGATGCACCAATACGTGACTGGGTCAAATTAGCAGTGAATCGTGCGCGTCTCTCTCATACTCCTGCAGTTTTTTGGTTAGATGAGTACCGCCCACATGAAGCTGAGTTGATTAAAAAGGTAAATACTTACCTCAAAGATTACGACTTAGAAGGGGTTGATATACAGATCATGTCGCAGACCCGTGCCATGCGCTTTACATTAGAGCGCGTCATACGTGGAAAAGACACGATTTCTGTTACGGGCAATATTTTGCGTGATTACCTCACCGACTTATTTCCGATTATGGAGTTAGGCACTAGTGCCAAGATGCTCTCCATCGTGCCTTTGATGGCTGGGGGCGGCCTTTTTGAAACCGGTGCTGGAGGATCTGCTCCTAAGCATGTTCAACAATTGGTTGAAGAGAACCATTTGCGCTGGGATTCACTTGGTGAGTTCTTGGCTCTGGCAGTATCTCTGGAAGATATTGGTGATAAAACAGGTAATGCCAAAGTCAAAATTTTGGCTCGCACGCTAGATGAGGCGACTGGTAAATTATTAGATAACAATAAGTCTCCTTCGCCTCGCACTGGTGAGCTTGACAACCGTGGTAGTCAGTTCTATTTAGCAATGTATTGGGCGCAGGCATTAGCTGCTCAATCTGAAGATAAAGACTTGCGGGCTAAGTTTGCGCCTTTAGCTAAATCCTTGGAGGAGAACGAACAAAAGATTATTGCTGAATTTAAAGCGGTTCAAGGCAAGCCTGCTGACATTGGTGGCTATTTCATGCCTGATGCTGCTAAGTTCAAAGCGGTGATGTGTCCAAGCGCTACATTAAATGGGATCTTGGTAGCTGCTAACGCTTAAAAGGAGAGCGTTAGTTATTCTCTTAAAAAAAGGCAAGCCAACCAGCTTGCCTTTTTTATACTTTTGACGGAACCTTTAACACTATGCGCCCCAAAGATTTAATGCAATTAATTTATTAAGCCAGATGCGCGCAATGGAGTCATAAGGCGACGCTAAGCATTCATATACTCCTCTTCCTGATAGGTGCTCACCCAATGAGGTCGATAAACCAACAGAATGGCAAGCAACATTCCCGAAAGGGAGCCCTCCATAAAAGACAAAATCAGTAGGCCCAAAAACCATCCTAATGGATCATTTGATCCTAGGGAGTTAATGTTCAAAATTTGCTGCAAGAGGTAAATTACTATACCTGTAGCGAAAGTACTTAAAAAGGCCGCTAAGTACCCATTGCCCATAATGAGTACAAATAAATGTTTGGGAAAAAATCGCTCAGAGATCTTGATCACAATTGAGGCAAAGAGAGCCGGAATCACACCAACTAGCATATAGTGCCTAGTAGTCTCTACCAAATCTCCGTTAAATAAAAAGATGCCAACTAAGGCCACTATGAAAAGGAGTGTGATCGCACTCCAAAAGCCAAACATAGCTACTAGTAAGGATGCGCCAAAAAAGTGAAATGAAAGATCAATGAAGTTATCAAAATTGGTGTTCGGAAGATGTGCGCGAAGATTCCAGGCAAGGGCTAAAAGTACAATGCAGGAAATCGACAGGAGCCTTTTTTCAGGTCGTAGATGATCACCTTGGCGAGTATTTAATATCCCAAGTAGAAAAATAGCAGATGCAGACAGAATCCAAGCCATGCTAGCCTTTTGTACGATTAATCTTTTATTTAACCTCTTTTTTTGGTATCTGTGATATCCGCTTTAACCCTATTAGCTCTCTTGTGCAAGAAATCATGAACCGTAGGAAAATAGATTGCTTTTCAAGCACTCTACAATTAAATGACTGATTAGAGGCAATCCATGGGTTTTATTGATAAAAAAATACCGTCTAGAGACATCACTCCCCAGGTCATTTTTGAGAATCGACGCCAATTGATCAAAGTCGCTGCGGCCGGGGGTTTTGGGATGGCCTTAGCTCCTTGGTTCTCACGTCATGCCTTAGCGGCCAATCCTCAAAAACTGCCTGCTATTCCCAATCCCGCTTTTATGGCCAAAGAAGAGCCTACCAGTTACAAACACATCACTAGTTACAATAATTTTTATGAATTCGGGACTGAAAAATCAGATCCTCTAGCCCATGCCGGTAGCTTGCAAACGCGACCTTGGACCGTGACGATTGAGGGGCTTGTAAAAAAACCCGTTACCTTAGATATTGATGCTTTACTAAAATTAGCCCCCATGGAAGAGCGCGTGTATCGCATGCGCTGTGTTGAAGGCTGGTCGATGGTAATCCCTTGGGATGGGTATTCTTTATCGAAGTTGCTCAATCAGGTGGAGCCTTTGGGATCGGCAAAGTATGTAGAATTTATTTCGCTAGCTGATAAAAGACAGATGCCAGGCTTGGGCGACAATATTATTGACTGGCCATATCAAGAGGCATTACGTTTAGATGAAGCTATGAACCCATTAACGCTTCTGACTTTTGGTCTTTATGGTGAGGTGCTGCCAAAACAAAATGGCGCGCCAGTACGCATTGTGGTCCCTTGGAAATATGGCTTTAAGAGCGCCAAATCAATTGTCAAAATTCGTTTGACACAAGAAATGCCTAAAACCAGTTGGGGAAGAATTGCTCCTCGTGAATATGGCTTTTATTCCAACGTCAATCCTCTAGTAGATCATCCACGTTGGAGTCAGGCAACCGAGCGCCGAATTGGCGATCCTAAAGGAATATTTGCACCCAAGATCAAAACAGAAATGTTTAATGGTTATGGTGATCAGGTAGCTAGTATGTATGCGGGTATGGATCTGAAGAAACTCTATTAATGGGGTCTAGCTTAAGAAGTATTGACTAGCACTCATATGAAAGTACTCATTTTTTTATTGGCGCTGCTGCCTTTAGATCGGTTGATCTGGTTGGCAATGACTGAGCAATTAGGGGCTAATCCTATTGAATTTATTACCCGCTCAACAGGTACCTGGGCTTTGGTTTTTCTTTGTATAACGCTAGCCATGACACCACTGCGAATCGTGACGGGTTCAAGCAGACCGATTCATTATCGGCGCATGCTCGGCCTGTTTAGTTTTTTCTATGCCAGCCTGCATTTTTCTATTTGGCTTTGGTTAGATCAGAACTTTGATTTAATGGCGATGGCTAAGGATGTGATTAAAAGACCCTTTATCACCATGGGATTTACTAGTTTTGTGCTTTTAATTCCGCTAGCACTGAGCTCTAATCATTGGGCTCAAAAGAAATTGGGGCGACGTTGGGCTCAATTACACCGTTTAGTCTATGTTGTCGCTGTTACGGTGATATTGCATTATTGGTGGCATAAATCAGGCAAGAACGATTTTGATACGGTCTTGATCTATGCAGTCGTTTTGGCACTTTTGCTCACTTGCAGGATTACTCCTGTGCGTAATATGCTCGCCTCCATACGACATTAAAACGACTTTAAAACGAGATACACTAAGCAGATGGCAGCCTATTTATTTAAACCGCTTTCCCTTGTAATACTCATTGCAATCTTAGGTAGCTCAAACCTAGGTGCACAGACTAACGATACTGCCCCGGTAAAAACCATTTCTACATTAGATGTCCCACGCTACCTAGGCACTTGGTATGAAATTGCCAAGTTTCCTAACTGGTTTCAGAAGAAATGCATTGGCAATACCAAGGCTGTCTATTCCCTTAAAGCTGACGGTAATTTACAGGTGCTTAACAGTTGCAAAATAGCTAGTGGCGAAGTATCGATAGCTCAGGGTGCTGCTCGCCAAATAGGTCCAACGGATTCGCCTAAGTTAGAGGTACGTTTTGCCCCGGAATGGCTTTCTTTTTTACCCATGGTGTGGGGTGATTATTGGGTAATTGATTTGGATTCTCAATATCAAGTTGCCGCAGTTAGCGACCCTAGAAGAGAGTATTTATGGGTACTGTCTAGAACACCACAACTTGATCCAAAAGTCTATGATGATTTGTTGCAACGCTTGCAAAAGCAGCAGTTTGATACTGCGAAGCTAGAGACTACTTCCCAAAAAAATTAAGATAATCATGGTTTCTCCAATGGCTAGCGCTCTGGTAGTGGCACCATGGTTGCTTGACCTGGGCTACAACCTTGGTCACAACAGCGCCCTGGCTGCTTATTTTTTGTAATAGCCCGTTCCCCGCCGTTAGTGAGAACGTTGCGATCTAATAAACGCTCGACTAATTCCACTTTATTACCAATTGGGTATTGCCGAAAAATTTCTTGTTTAATGGCCGCTGGTGAGCCACCACCATGCAAGCTAATCACGGAATACCAGCCACCTTGATAGGAGGCGGTTAAATCTTCAATAAACCGAGCTACTTCTATCCGTTTATCGTATGGCACTGCTGGGTTGGCCCTTAAGACTTCTGCCAAAGTAGCAGCAGTTGCAGGGTTGTGATCTTCATCTGGTCCTGGCAAGGCCACAATCAAACCACCTGATACCTCATGCGCAAGACGATGCATGTCATAAATTTGCGTTGCCAATAAAAGCTTTCCTATATTTGCAAATACGGGTTCTGGCATAAATGATTTACTGTAGGGGTCTGCTGTGCCATAAACGCTTGCAGCTACTCCGCATGCATAAAATCCTTCGACAATTTTAATGAGATCGACCATTGAGTCTCGTAGAGGAGATTGGGTTGCTAGATCAAGGCCATTGGCCTCACACATCAAAGCACCAGCCCCAATTAAGAGATCCCCAAAACCTGCCCGTGCCGCAATGCAACTATGGCGATGATGGGTTGCATAGCTATAAGTCAAAACGCTAGAGTGCTCCCATTCGCCGGCATAAAACACGCGCTCCCATGGAACAAACACTTGATCAAAAATGACTACCCCCGTTGACTGACCATATTTGCTAGAGAATAGCGCTTTACCGTGCTCCACTTTTTCTCCTGGGCGACCTGCCGGACGAGCCACGATCGTCACTCCTTTGGCGTCAACTGGTACAGCGCAACAAATGGCAAAAGCAGCATCAGCTTGACTCATATTACGGCTGGGCATGACTAAAAACTCATGCATATAAGGTGCGCCCGTCACAATGGCTTTTGTGCCGGAGATAGTTACCCCACGAGCGTCCTTAGAAACAATGTGCACATAAGTATTTGGATTTTCTTGTTCATGGGGCTTACGTGATCGGTCGCCTTTCGCATCAGTCATAGCAATGCCTAAAGCCAAGTCATTTGATTGCACGTGGGCAAGATATTGCGCAAATTTAGCCCGATGCTCATTACTACCCTTTGCATCATCAATTCTGGCGCTTACCTGACCAATGGCATTTAATGCATCATGTGCCAAATACCGCTGTGCACATCCTGTTTCTTGGCATAACACTCGTACCGCTTCTAATTTATTTAATAGATCGCCAGAGGACTGATTAATATGCAACATGCGCGGTACAGTGCGACCATCAGAAGTGGCCAGCATGAGGGGGGCTAAGACTGAATCATGAACCATGTCATAAGTCACTCCTAAAGCCTGTACTCCAGGCCTTAATGAAGCTTCGTCAGCCACCGACTCCACTAAGTGCCCGTCAACATAAACCACTGGCTTTAAAGCTCGCAATGACTCTTGATAGTCTTTGCTTGTCATGAATTGAGTGGTATTTAAGCTCATCTGCTGTCCTTAGGGTAATGCTCATCTAGGTAATTAATGAATCTCCACTCGTATTATAAACAGTGTTCAATTTATTATACATATGTATAATAAACCCATGATTCAAGCTCTTAAAACCCCTCGTGATCTGCGCCAACAAGCTTTGGCAGGTGCTCGGCGAGAGCATATTCTGAACGCGGCTAGATCGGTATTTATTGAACTTGGACTAGAAGCTGTCAGCATGCGTGAGATTGCAAAACGGGCTGGGTATACGGCTGGCGCTATTTATAGCTATTTTTCGAGTAAAGAGGAAATATATGGCGCTTTGCTAATGGAATCGCTTGAACGCTTAAACCTTTGCGTTAGTAAGGCTGCCCACGATATAGGAGGCAAGACAGATAGTGCGTTGGAGGAACTTCGCACAAGTGCTTTAGCCTTTTATCAATTTTATAGGGATAATCCTCGCGATTTGGATCTTGGGTTTTATCTATTCCAGGGGCTTCAAGCTCGAGGTCTGACGAGTGAGTGGGACCAAAAGCTTAATGCGCGCCTCAGGGCGGCAATGCAACCCCAAGAAAGAGCACTATCCAAGCTTGGTTTTACTCAAGAAGAGGTAGATACCGAGGTAACGGCCATCTTTGCTCATATTGTTGGGATACTATTGCTTAATCATACGGGCCGTATTCGGATGTTTGGTAAGGGCTCAGATGAATTAATGGCCCATTACTTATTGAACCTGGCTGAGCGCTTACGATTACCCAAGATTACCCAAGAAAAAATAAAGCTCCCATAGTCAACAGATATGTTTAATCAAGCCACTAGCACACTCATCTTAGTTGATTATCAAACCCGCTTGTTGCCCAGCATTTATGAGGGTGAGAAGATTATTGCTCAGAGTATTTTGCTAGCCAGAATGTCGCAGATATTGGGTGTACCGATTTTGGGAACCGAACAAAATCCTACTGGCCTTGGGCCAAATGATGAGCGTATTAAAAAATATTGTTCTGTCACCTTGGAGAAGCGTTCCTTTAATGCCGCTGCTGATGGTTTGGCTAATCAAATTGCGGCTATCAATCCACTGATTAAGCAGTTGGTATTGGCTGGCTGCGAAACACACGTCTGTTTAATGCAAACCGCTTTGGGCTTACAGGCATTAGGATACGAAGTAGCAGTAGTGCCGCAAGCTTGCGGTAGTAGAAGCTTGCAAGATAAGTTAATAGCTATTGAACGCTTGGGCCAGAATAAGATCATGCTGTTAAGCACTGAGATGCTCGCTTTTGAGTGGCTAAAAAGCTCTGATCATCCCCAGTTTAAAAATATTTTGGCGCTCATTAAGAATCAAATCTGATTCATCAGATGGTTTTAAAAGTTAAACGAGAGCTTGCCATAGAATGACCAATCATATTGTTGGTAGGTTTGCACTACTTGTTTGCTAACACCTACTGCAAATAAAAAATGTTGATTAAGCCGATGGGTCACCATCGCATCAATCGGGACAAACCATCCACCACCAGCGCTGTTGTAAACAATGCCATTCTCATCCCAAAAACGAAGCTGAGTTTGTGGTGCAAGATTTAATCCTATCGTAGGGTATAGCTCTAATCGTCTAGCTAAGGCTGGCTGGTTTAGGGCATTAGCCAAAGTGGTATTTTTTAAATAAAAACCATACATATAGCGCGCTAATGGAGAAAAGTCTGCAAGAGGCGACCTATTTGCTTGGGTTGGATGAAAGACCATACCCACTTGTGGGCCTGCCGCCCATTGCCCATTGTTGCCAAAGGGAAAAACAATTCTTCCGCCCAAGGTGCCATTCCAGTGCTGGAGTATTCCAGGGTGATTGCCCCAAATGGTCAGCAGGGTATTGCCCGCAGTATAAGTGCCAGAACTTTGGTTGGGCAAGAGTGGGCCATAAGCTGAAACATACGAAGTATCTAGTCGCATGGTGCCGCGCCATTGATCGATCTGAAGAGGCTGGTAGTAGCGTAGCTTGAGGGTATCACTTTGGGACTGTGGCTCGTAGGTATTGTGATAGCCCCAAAACTCTAAAATATGTTGGTCTGAGAAGGGGTTTGGATTACTGTTGAGTTCGAGGTATTCACCTGAGTATTTACTCTGGTCTGCAATGGCAAAGGCAACTGTGAAAAGTAAGCCAAGGCAAAGAAGAGTGGGAAGCGCTTTCATAGAAGGATTAATATTAAATGACTCATCAATTTAGATGAAATAAGCAAAGAGGTCATATGGAGCATACCGTTTTAGTTACAGGGTCAACTGCCGGGTTTGGAGAGGCGACAACACGCCGATTTTTGGCTCATGGGCATCAAGTAATCGCTTTAGGCAGAAGGGTTGAGCGCCTAGAGTCCTTAAAAGCATCCTTGCCTCCCGAGCAGCAGAAAAAATTACTCACTATGGCAGTCGATGTTTGTGATAGTCAACGGGTAGATGAACTAGCAACCTGCTTGCCAGCTCAATTTGCACAGGTCACCATCTTGGTTAACAACGCTGGTTTGGCTTTGGGTTTAGAGCCAGCACACAAGGCCCTTCTCTCAGATTGGGATAGGATGATCGATACCAACATCAAAGGACTAGTTCATATGACCCGCGCGTTCTTGCCTGGGATGGTAGATCGTCAATGTGGTCATGTGATCAACCTAGGCTCTGTTGCGGCTAACTATCCTTATCCTGGCGGCAACGTCTATGGCGGCACTAAAGCCTTTGTACAGCAATTTAGCTTGAACTTGCGGGCAGATTTAATTGGCACTCCAGTACGAGTCACCTGTCTAGAGCCAGGCATGTGTGCTGGTACTGAATTTTCTAATGTACGCTTTAAAGGGGATGATGCCAAGGCGCAAACTGTTTATTCTGGTGTGAAGTCTCTTAGCGCTGATGACATTGCCGAGGCAATTTTTTGGGCTGCCACTTTACCAAGTCATATGAATGTGAATCTACTAGAACTAATGCCCGTTCAACAAGCATTTGGCGCATTTAGCGTGCATCGTGGTGAATTTAAGGTTTGATTAAAAAAATTCAAGGGACTACTTCTTTTTCCACTGATAGAACTGAGGATAAACGCGCATTACCACTGGCCCGTCAAAATCCCAAGATTTGCAGGTACCTAAGTACAGCGGGGGTTGGTTTTCCTCTGCAGGAAAGAGTGCGCCTGGTATCGCCTGAAAAGCAGCCGTTGCCATATTAGCTAAGAGTTCGCGTAAATGGGTGCAGCCCTTAAGATCACCTAGATGGGTATCAATCATCTTGCGCCAACCTTTACCGAGTTGGGCTCCAATCAGGGCATTCATTGGTGGGATCACTTCGGGGCATTCAGGATGAGGGTGTCTATCCATTGCTACCTCAATTGCCTTAATGGTGAGATCTCGATCAACGGTTAAGCGAATCCACATGTCATGGAATGCCTCGCCTGGATCCCAGGTCTTACTGCCGGTTATAAAGGGATGCGATTTACTATCCTTTAAGTGGCCTTCAATATCCCAAAGACCATCGTCCCTAGCATAGCCATTAAAGGAGATCGAGCGAGTATGGAGGTGAGAGCGAGGGGTAGGTGTGGTGAGCATCGGTAAGGGGGTCTAGTAAGGGGATCTAGTAAGGTCTTAAATGGGTGCTGATAGATTAAGGTTTAATGATAGTGAATTGAGCGGCATCTTGTAAAAAGATCCATTCCTTATAGTATTCTTTGCAGCATATATGGCAAAACCCATTTCTTTAGAAAAAATTCTATTTAGTCAAGGCTTTGGCACTCGGCGCTACTGCAGTGATCTAGTATTTGCAGATTTAGTTAAGGTTAATGGGGTATTGGCCGAAGATCCCCAAGAGCGGATTCTGACTGAAAACTTGCTTCTTAATGTCCAGGGTGTAGATTGGGAGTTTCATGAAAAAGCCTATATTGCTTTTAATAAACCATTAAATTATGAGTGCTCTCATAAGACTACCCATCATCCTAGCGTCTATAGCCTGTTACCAAAACCATTTGTAGAGCGTGGTTTGCAATGTGTAGGGCGTTTGGATTATGACACTACGGGATTGATCTTGATTTCGGATGATGGTCAGTTCATTCATAAAATGACGACACCTAAAAAAAATATTGGCAAGGTTTATGAAATCACCACCCCTGATCCGCTGACTCAAAAGCAAATAGACCATCTTTTAAATGGCGTTCTTTTAGATGATGATCCAAAGCCTTGCTTTGCCAGCGCATGTAAGCAATTGGGAGAAAACCTTCTAGCGATGACGATTGTTGAAGGGCGCTACCACCAAGTCAAACGCATGATGGCCGCTGTAGGTAACCATGTTGCCAAGCTTCATCGTACGCAGATTGGTCAATATGTCATGCCATTAGATTTAGCCCAAGGGCAATGGCGCTGGCTTTATCCAAATGATTTAGCGCTGCTCTCTAAAAGCGTAGACACCACAAAAAATTCAACATGAGTCAAGCTCAAGCTTTATCTAAGGATTTTGATTTTGCAAAGGCAGTGCCAGATTGGCATCTGAGTACTGATGGTCAGCAGATTAGTCGGCAATTTATATTTAAGGACTTTGGGCGCGCATTTGATTTCATGATACTGAGCGCCCAATATGCACAAGAAATTAACCACCATCCAGACTGGTCTAACTCGGGCAATAGTGTCAAGGTGAGCTTAAGTACGCACTCAATGAAATCACTGTCTGAGTTAGATATTTTGATGGCACAAGCCATGGAGCGTTTTGCGCAACAGCTAAATTAAGCTACTCCATGGTGTTTTCCATTAATGCTCTTCTGGGTCGCCCTCTTCAGAGGTAATGCTCATGAGAATCGTGGCTAATAAGCCATAAACCACTTCAGTTGAAATCATGCCATCTTCATCTAGTTCATCAATCAGATCATTGAGGCAATCTTCTGTTGGCTCATTTAAGAGCGTCATGGCACATTCACAGCCATAGTCAAAATCTTCATCGTTTGAAGCTTGGGTTTCGTCAGTCATATTCTTCCTTTGTATTAACAGCAGAATAGCAAATAAAGATGACCTAGCCCAGTTCTTTTTAAGTGGAGACACTCTTTTTCAGGCGTTTCATGCGCATTCAATGACCTTCTTTGTGGTCGCGATGATTAGCGTGTTAATTGTCGGGATTTCAAAAAGTGGCTTTGGAGCGGGGCTTGGAGTCTTGTCGCTGGCTTTAACCAGCTTGGCGTAGCTGTTAAGATTATGGATCAATTCTAGAAGAGAGTAAGAAATGAAACAATCTGTTATGCGCTTGGCTTTAGCAATGCTTTTCTTGGCATCTTTAATGAATGCCGCCCATTCCCAAAGTGGTCTACCTGTCAATGCTGCAGCTTCGGTCAACGGCTTGATTATTGGTAATGATATGGTGGAGCAGGGTATCCAAGCTGCTTTAGCCCAAGGGCAAAAAGATTCGCCTGAGTTGCGCAATGCCGTTTTATCCAAATTGATTGAGGTTTCTCTTTTGTCGCAACAGGCAGAAAAAGATGGTCTAGGCAACTCTGAAAAGGCAAACCGTCAACTAGCTTTTATTCGTCAGAATTATCTAGCTGATCTTGAGTTGTCAACTTTTCTTGCACAAAACCCCATTACTGATAGTGATGTTCAGACAGAATACAACCGTGAGATAGCTTCATTAGGACCGCAGGGCATGATTGTGGAGTACAAGGTGAGTGATATTGCTGTTGCCACAGAAACAGAAGCCCAGGCAGCACTAGCTCGTATTAAAAAAGGGGAGTCGTTTGATAAGGTAGCAAGAAGCGTGTCCTTAGCTCCCAATAAGGTACAAGGTGGAGCTGTAGGCTGGGTACAGGCCGGTCAAACCTTGCCGCAAATTGCGCAAGTACTAACTACTCTAAATAAGGGGCAAGTATCTCCAGCACCAATTCAAATGCCACAAGGATGGTACCTAATTAAGTTGGAAGATAAAAAGAGTAGTAAGCCACCAACTTTTGAACAGGCTAAGGTGGCTATTCGGAATGGCTTAATTCAGAAGAAGCAATTTGAGCTCCTTAATAAGCTAAGACAAACGGCTAATATCGTGGTGCAATAATCGGGGCACTAAATAAGCAAATGAATAATGGCTTGATTGCAGGCTAATCATTTTCAAAGCTGGAATGGTTAGCTGCGTTTTCGATTCATAAACAGCGCATCACACTCTTTTTCTAGGACCCCACCTAGCAATTCTGGGCGCCAAAAATGCGATGCAGCAATGACTTCTTTAGCAGAAATATCAATTTGATCTATGCCTGATTTAGCAATGGCTTTGCATGAGCTGGCATAAACCACTCCTCCAATACCAGCCCAGATTAATGCACCCATACACATAGGGCAGGGCTCACCAGTGGTATACAAAATCAGATTACTCCAATTGTTGTTGCCATATTGCTCCACATAATGATTTACGCAGGCTATTTCCCCATGAAGGGTGGGGTTTGCCGCGCTATTGTTTACACCCTTAGCTAATATCTTTCCACTAGCGGCATTCGTAATGACAGCTGCAAAAGGATACATGCTATTGCGAAGAGCTTCTTTCATCGCTACTCGCATTACTTGCTCATGCGTTTTTAGTGGGATTGCAGAGAGTGACACCGCTGTTTTCGATCTAGCAATCCATGGACTGAGCGCTAATCCACAAAAACAAGCAAGAGCCTTTCTTCTATTCATGGTCGATTTATTCAATATTAGATTAAAAAAATTACTGCTCAAAGTACCTAAAGGGTCCAGGCAAGATCAAGCAATAGCTTTAAGGGTTCTGGCGTGATGGCCATTGGTCCTAAAAATGGATGAATAAACAATATTAAAAAATAGACGACGCCCACAATAGTCAAGCCTAAAAATGTGATCAAGATGAGATGGGTGCGTTTGGATTGCATTTTGAACAAGCAAGAAAAGAACAAAAATATAAACGAGCTACTAATCAAGCCAATCCAAGCAGGGGGAGCTAATGCAAACCGGGCGCTAAAAATTCGACTTCGACGAAGTTCATGGTATTGATTAATCAGAGATAGCATTTGTTGATGAGCATTTGATTGGCTGTAATTCTGTGGCTGGTATTTAATGATGATATTTTCTAAAAGCAATATTTTTTTATAGGCTTCTAGACTAAATTGATCATTTTTTAAGAGTGGCCATTCATCATCGATCACTGTTTTTGTATAGCTTCTTAGGACCTCTTTCCCTGATTTATCGATCTCTGGGGGAAAAGCTGAAAACAGACGGTACATATTATTTAAATTGCTTGCCTCTTTAGTAACCGCGTCGCTCACATTGTTATAGCTTTGCCAAACGAGCACTGTTATGAAAGCAAATACAATACTAAACACCACGCCCATGGCGTTATAAATATATCCGGCATAGGGGGCATCATCTCCAAATAAGTATTTGGGAGAGAGCATTTGGAAAAAATAAAACACCAAGTAGCAAAGTGATAAAACAATTACGATTAACTCTAGCCTAAGCATGTAGTCGGACGTATCTAGAATAAATCTTAAAAGGGGTAAGTTCATGTGTTCTTACAAATCAATCGCTTATTGGTAAATGAATGCTAAATTGCTTTGGGTTTACTTGTAGGCAGTCTAGCCTGAGCTTTGCTAATATTCAAGTAGATTTACTGACTACCCAATAGATCAGGTCTGAGCTAACTGAGCCCCTACACAACTAGCGCTTCTAGCTATGTGAGCAATAGGCCATTCCTATTAACGTCCTAAATACGTCATTATGAAATTGGCAGTAAGCTTGATGTACTTAATGAACTTCATTTAAATCACCAAGGGAGATAGATATGACTAGTGCAGCAGCTTGCCCATTCTTGGGTGCTAATGCCAATAGCCCAAGCAATCAGGATTGGTGGCCTAATCAACTCGATTTAAAGCTCTTAAATCAAAATTCACCATTAACCAATCCAATGGGCTCGGAGTTTGATTACGCTAGTCAATTTAAGAGCCTGGATTTAAATGCAGTGATCGAAGATTTAAATGCCTTGATGACGGATTCTCAGAAATGGTGGCCTGCTGACTATGGGCACTATGGGCCATTTTTTATTCGCATGGCTTGGCATAGTGCTGGCACTTACCGAATTGCCGATGGTCGAGGTGGTGCAGGCGCTGGAACGCAGCGATTCGCTCCTCTAAATAGTTGGCCAGATAACGCCAATCTTGATAAAGCGCGTCGCTTGCTCTGGCCTATTAAACAAAAGTATGGCAAAAAAATCTCTTGGGCTGATCTGATGGTCTTGGCTGGCACTATTGCAATGCAATCTATGGGGTTTAAGATTTTTGGTTTTGCAGGTGGCCGAGTCGATGTTTGGCAGGCAGAAGACATTTACTGGGGGCCAGAAGGCAAGTGGTTAGCAGATGAGCGCTATAAAGGAGATCGTGAGTTAGCTAACCCTCTGGCAGCTGTCCAAATGGGTCTGATTTATGTCAACCCTGAAGGCCCCAATGGTAATCCCGATCCTGTAGCAGCAGCACGTGATATTCGCGAAACTTTTGCACGTATGGCTATGGATGATGAGGAGACGGTGGCCTTGATTGCAGGTGGACATACTTTTGGTAAGTCTCATGGCGCAGCGGATCCAGCTAAATATGTCGGTCCTGAGCCAGAGGCTGCACCTATTGAAGAGCAGGGCTTGGGCTGGAAGAATACTTTTGGCACCGGCAATGGTGACGATACGATCACTAGTGGGCTTGAAGGTGCCTGGACTACTAATCCAATCGTTTGGGATAACAATTATTTTAATAATTTGTTTTCTTATGAGTGGGAGCTTACAAAGAGTCCTGCTGGCGCTCACCAATGGACTCCTAAAGAAGCATCAGCTCAGGGCACGGTCCCTGATGCACATGACCCGTCAAAGAGGCATGCACCTATGATGTTTACAACAGACTTGGCGCTAAAAATAGATCCGAGTTACGCAAAAATATCAAAGCATTTTCATGAAAACCCTCAAGACTTTGAGAATGCGTTTGCCAAAGCTTGGTACAAACTGACGCACCGAGATATGGGGCCCCTCTCTCGCTATCTTGGCCCACTCGTTCCAAAGGAGCCGCTAATTTGGCAAGATCCCGTGCCCCCTGTTGATCATCCTTTGATTAATGCTTCAGACATTGCAAGCTTAAAGGTCAGTATCTTAGCGTCAGGATTATCCATTGCTCAATTAGTAAAGACGGCATGGGCCTGTGCAGTAACATTTCGTGGTGGCGATAAGCGGGGCGGAGCAAATGGTGCGCGGATCCGTCTGGCACCACAAAAAGATTGGCCTGTGAATCAACCAATTGAGCTAGAAAAAACTCTTCACACTTATGAAGAAATTCAAAATACGTTTAATGGCAATGCATCTGCTGGTAAAAAAGTTTCGCTTGCTGACTTAATTGTTTTAGGTGGATGTGCTGCGATTGAGGCTGCAGCAATAAAAGTGGGAAAAAATATTCTTGTGCCATTTTTACCTGGTCGAACTGACGCAACGCAAGCACAGACTGATATCCATTCCTTTGCAGTCTTAGAGCCTACAGCCGATGGATTTAGAAACTATCTAGGTAAAGGCCATGAGGATATGGCAGCAGAACGTTTGATAGATCGTGCTAGTCAACTCACATTGACTGCCCCAGAAATGACGGTATTAATTGGCGGTATGAGAGTGTTAAGTGCCAACTATGACCAATCTGAGCTCGGCGTCTTCACCAACAGACCGGAAACCTTGACCAATGACTTCTTCATTAATCTTTTGGATATGAATATTACTTGGAGTAAGTCAGCAACTGCAGGCGTATTCGAGGGTTGTGATCGTCAGTCAGGTCAACTGAAATGGACCGCAAGCATTGTAGATTTAATTTTTGGATCGAATTCTCAATTAAGTGCCTTGGCGCAAGTGTATGCCTGTAGCGATTCTGAGCAGAAGTTTATTGATGACTTTGTCTTTGCCTGGAATAAGGTTATGAATCTAGATCGCTATGATCTTACTTAATGGGGCATCTATCTGGTGATAAAAAATGCACTTGAGCTGCTTTTTTATTACTGAATTTCTCTTTTATAAACCAATTGATCAACCATCTCAATCCAATGCAACACCGGTGTGCTCTCTTGTTGAAGGTGAGTAATACAACCAATGTTGCCCGAAACAATTGCTTTGGCACCTGACTCTTCGCAAGCAGCATTTAAGTGGGTTAATTTGTTTTGACGAAGCTGTTCTGATAGTTTTGGCTGAGTTACCGAATAAGTCCCTGCAGAACCACAGCAAAGATGGCTATCGGTGCACAGACGTACTCCAATTCCGATGCTTGTGAGTAGGTCTTCTACATTGCCACGGATTTGTTGACCGTGTTGTAAGGTGCAAGGGGGGTGATAAACCACTCCGGACTTGGGATCTGCACCGACTAAAGCAATTAATTCTTCTTGAAAATTGGGCAAGATTTCTGAGATGTCTTTAGTCAACTCAGAGATCTTCTGGGCTTTAGTGGCATATAGCGGATCATGGGCTAGCAAATGCCCATAGTCTTTAACCATGACCCCACATCCCGATGCGGTCATCACAATCGCTTGAACACCACTTTCTACTAATGGCCACCAGGCATCAATATTTTGCTTGGCATTAGCTAGGCCACCAGCTTGATCATTCAGGTGATAGCGTAGGGCTCCACAACAGGTGGCATTGGGCGCGCTGATCAGTTGGATCTTTAAAGCATCTAAAACTCTGGCAGTTGCTGAGTTTATGTTGGGAAGCATCCCTGGTTGTACACACCCTTCTAGTAATAGCATCTTGCGAGTGTGGGTAGTTTTTGGTCTGGCATACGGATCGGTGGAGCGAGCTAATACCTTGCTCTTAGCCTGTGGGATCTTGCGTTTTATACCGCTGGGCATGAGGGGGCGAACCAAGCGACCCAATGACATTGATAAATTAAATAAGTTAGGACTAGTTAAACCTTCTTTAAGGGCCCAACGGGTTAGCCGTTCTGAGAACGCACGCTTTGGGGTATTGTCCTCAGCCCACTTGCGACCAATATCAACCAAATTGCCATATTCCACTCCACTAGGGCAAGTACTCTCGCAATTGCGACAAGTAAGGCAACGATCAAGGTGTAGGCGGGTTTTTTCCGTGGGGGTTTGACCCTCAGCCATTTGTTTGATGAGGTAGATACGACCGCGTGGTCCATCAAGCTCATCACCGAGTAATTGATAAGTGGGACAGGTAGCAGTACAAAATCCACAGTGCACACATTTACTCAAAATGCGGGCTGCTTCAATTCCGTCAAGTGTGTTTACAAATTGGGGGGCAAGAGAAGTTTGCATAGAGATACTTAAGGAAGACGTGAAGTAGCAAAAACACCTGCGGGATCAAAGGCGCTTCGCAGGCGCTCTTGTACTAGCTCTAAAGCCCTGGAGTTCGCTTGCTCGCTAAGTAAAGTAAAGCGCTGATTGGCGGGATTGATATTGCTGCCTTGCTTAAAGCGGGTCACATGACCGCCGTTGCTACTAGCCATTTGTTTAATGGCAGCAAAGGTGGCGTCATCACCAGGCGCTGTGATCCAACGTTGTTGCCCATGCCACTCCAATACCAAGTCATCATTCATCTGCGGGACTATGAGGGGGCCACACGCTGCTGGTAGTGCTAAGCGATACAGGGTCTGATCAGCTCCCAATTGATTAAATGAAGCTAGCTGGTGTTCACGTAAATCTTTCCAAAATAGGGCGGCTACTTTGGGATCGAGTTCAATGGTATTGACAGCTGCTCCGATTATAGGGATGGCTGCTTTGATTGCTGCAATGGCACCCGATAGACGAATAGTGAGCTCACCTTCACCCTGATGGTTGCCGATCCATGAACTCGCTGACAAGGGGAGTGGTTGGCCAGCCCAATTATTTAAAAGTTGGAGCGCTTGCCCCTGAGCAATACGACAACGCAAGGTGCTGGTGGCTGCGGGTTTAGGTAATACCTTAACTGATGCCTCTAGTAGAAGAGAGAGCGTACCCAGCGAACCAGGTATTAAACGGGAGACGTCATAGCCCGCCACGTTTTTGATGACTTTGCCACCAAAGGTAAGATCTTGTCCTTGGCCATTCATGAGACGTGTACCCAGTACAAAGTCACGCAAGTTACCCATACTGATTCGACCTGGGCCAGCTAAACCAGCTGCAACAGTGCCGCCAAAGGTTGCTGATGAGCCAAAATGGGGAGGCTCAAATGCCAGTATTTGGTTTTTCTCTGCCAGAACAGCTTCTATTTCTGAGAGGGGGGTACCAGCGCAGGCAGTGATTACCAGTTCTTCAGGGTGGTATTCCAAAATACCAGAGTAAGCGCGAGTGTCTAGCTTGGGGTACGTGTTGGCATTACCATACCAAGCCTTAGTGCCACCTCCCTCAATGGAAAGAGCTGTCTTGTTCTGTGCAGCAGTAAGGATTTGTTCACGAAAGTCTGCGATGCTGGCGTGAACGTTAGCAACCGATTTAGCCATTAGAAGCGATCTAATTCTGGATGAGGAAGAATACCGCCAGTAATACGCATACGGCCATATTCTGCGCAGCGATTTAAGGTGGGGATAGCCTTATCAGGATTAAGGAGTTTTTGAGGATCAAAGGCACTTTTAATGCCCCAGAAGGTTTCCAGCTCGCCTTTACCGAACTGCACACACATCGAGTTAATCTTTTCAATGCCCACGCCATGCTCGCCGGTTATGGTGCCGTCTAACTCAACACACGCTTCTAAGATATCAGTACCAAATTCTTCAGCACGATGCCATTCATCAGGGTCTGCACCGTTAAACAATATGAGGGGATGCATATTGCCATCACCCGCATGAAAAACGTTCAAACACGCTAAGCCATATTTCTTTTCCATCAGTCCAATGCGCTTGAGTAAGGTGGCAATGTTTCTTCTGGGGATAGTGCCATCCATGCAGTAGTAATCAGGGGCTAATCGACCCGCAGCTGGGAAGGCATTTTTACGCCCACTCCAAAACTTCAGGCGCTCGACTTCACTTTGAGAGATTTTGATGCCACTTGCTCCGGCTTGCTCTAATACGATACTCATACGCTCAATTTCTTCGGCAACTTCTTCAGGGGTGCCATCGGATTCACAAAGCAAAATAGTCTGAGCTTCTAGGTCGTAGCCGGCATGGACAAACTCTTCGACTGCCCTAGTGGTGGCTTTATCCATCATTTCTAAACCAGCAGGAATAATGCCAGCAGCAATAATGGCAGCAACGGCATTCGCTCCTTTTTCAAGATCATCAAAACTAGCCATGATGACGCGAGCCAATTTTGGTTTAGCAATAAGTTTGACCGTCACCTCTGTCACTACTGCAAGCATGCCTTCACTACCCATGACGATTGCAAGTAAATCCAAACCAGGCGCATCAGGGGCCAAACTGCCAAATTCGACGATATCGCCATTCATCAGGATACCGCGCACCTTCAACACATTATGAAGGGTTAGTCCATACTTTAGGCAGTGAACTCCACCAGAGTTTTCATTTACATTGCCCCCAATCGAGCAAGCAATCTGTGAGGATGGATCGGGTGCATAGTACAGCCCTAAATGGGCAACAGCATCTGAGATCGCCAGATTGCGTACTCCAGGCTGTACTACCGCAGTGCGGGTAAAGGAGTCAATACTGACGATTTTCTTGAGTTTGGCCAAGGACAGCACTAAACCTTGAGAGATGGGCATTGCACCACCTGACAAACCAGTGCCAGCGCCTCTAGGGACAATCGGAACCTCCATCTCAAAGCAAATCTTGAGGATTTTGGCGACTTGTTCTTCTGTTTCAGGTAAAGCAACCGCTAAAGGCATTTTGCGGTAGGCGGCTAAACCATCGCATTCATAAGGGATGGTGTCTTCTGGCTCCCATAGCAGGGCATGCTCAGGAAGGACAGGGCGTAGGGCAGATACCAGTAATGACTGTCTGCTCAATAGAGCAGCAGTTTCTAGGTCATTCGTTGCAAGATTAGTAGATGACATTTCCATTGGCTTACTTTACGGATAAAAGGGCTGGCAGGCGATGGAATATTTACACGTCTATCATGAAATTAATTCACCATTGCTGAAGATTTAACCAATCAGTAAAGGCTTTAATTTCAGGGGTGTTCTTATTCGGGTTTTTGACAATGTAGTAGTTATATGGCGAAGCAGACTCAATATCAGTCAGTTTAATGATTTGCCCAGTTGCCATCAGAGGCCTCACCATTCTTGGTCTGACCAAGCCCACCCCCATATCAGCAATGATTGCTTCGATTACTAGGCCTAGATCATTAAATTGAGGTCCAATATTAGGCTCTTTCCAATCTAAGCCTGCTGCAACAAACCATGGTTTCCATGGTGATAAGGGACTTCTCAATAAGACTAATTCCTTAAGGTCATCAGGTTTTTCAATTGGATTAAATGCGGATGAGCCCCCAATTTTATGGAAATAATTTCTGCTGCATGCAGGAACACTAGGTTCTTCAATCAGAGTCGAGACTTCATATCCTGGATATTTACCATCCCCAAAGCGAATTTCAATATCCACCTCTTCTGCATTGACATCTACCAGAGGAATTTGAACATGAAGTTCAATATCAATTTCAGGATGAAGACTAGTAAAGTCGCTAAGCTTTGGTAGTAAATGCTGCCTTCCAAAGGTGGGAGGTGTTGCAATTCGAAGTCTAGTCTTCTTTGTAATAAAATCAGGTCTTGCTAAGGTGCTTAGTGAGATCAAAGATTCTTTTACTTCTCGCAGATATCTTGCCCCTGCGGTTGTTAATTTAAGCTGATTGGCATTTCGACTAAATAACTCAATATTCCAAAGTTCTTCTAAATTTTTTATGCGATGAGAAATCGCTGAAGGTGTTAAGGCTAATTCTTCTGAGGCTCTAGCAAAGCTGCTATGGCGAGCAATTGCTTCAAAGGCAATAAGTAAATGCAGTGGCGGGATTCGGTTAAATTGATTGTTCATTTATTTAAGAATATTCATTAAGCCTGAGGGGGTGGAATTTGAACTTCATAAATCTTTTTAAGATATTTGATAAATTCTTTGACCTTGCTAGGCACTATTCGTTGGTGTGGATATACGGCCATGATGTTGTAACCAGGAATACTAAATTCATCTAAAACGGTAATTAATTTACCGGCTTGTAATTCGTCCTGTATTTCCCAAGTTGATCTCCATACGAGTCCTAGGCCATCAATCGCCCAGTTTTTTAATATTTCCCCATCATTGCAATCAATTGAGCCATGAGTCTTTACCTGAAAAGGGGTGTTATTTTCTTGAAAATGCCAAGCATTTGATGAGGTATCCCTATAGTTCAGCACTAGGCACTCATGATGTAATAAATCTTTTGGGTGTTTGGGCTTTCCCATCTTTTTAAGATAGCTAGGGCTCGCACAGACAACCCGCTTATTCTCGGCCAACTCGGTAGCTACTAAATTAGGGTCGATATTGGCGCCAATTCGGATGGATAGGTCATAGCCTTCTTGCACAAAACCCAAGACTTTGTCAGTGAAATTAAAAGACAGTTTTATCTTGGGGTGTTGCTTTAAGAAAGAGGTGGCGTGTGGAGCAATATGAATGCGGCCAAATGCGGCTGGTGCAGTTACATTGAGATAGCCAGAAACTTCACGTGGCCCCAATGAGACACCATCTTCTACAAGATCCCATTCTTTTGTTAGTCTACGGCAGTCTTCTAGGAAGGAAATACCGACGTCAGTAAACTTAATAGATCGCGTGCTGCGGTGCAATAATTTGACCCCAAGCCGTCTCTCAAGAGAGTCTAAACGCCTGCTGATAACTGCGGGAGTGACATTTTCCTGAATCGCTGCCTTTGCCAAACTGCCAAAGTCAGCCACCAGAATGAGTGCCTTTGCCTCTCTGAATTTGTCCATTCGGTACTTTTTTTAAGTATTCAGTTGATTAAAGCATGGTCGATATTTTTAAAAAGTATACCTATGATTCGATCCTATAAGAACGTTAACCGGAGATCGACATGGCAAAGATGCGCGCAATTGATGCAGCAATATTGGTAATGGAAAAAGAAGGCGTTGAGCAGGCATTTGGTGTTCCAGGTGCGGCCATTAACCCGATGTATTCTGCTTTAAAAAAACACGGTGGGATTAGTCATATCTTAGCCCGACATGTAGAGGGTGCCTCTCATATGGCTGAAGGGTATACCCGTGCAAAAGCCGGCAATATTGGAGTTTGTATTGGTACATCTGGCCCTGCTGGCACTGACATGATCACTGGTTTGTACTCTGCAAGTGCAGATTCAATTCCTATTTTGTGTATTACTGGTCAGGCACCTAGAGCAAGGTTATACAAAGAAGATTTTCAGGCGGTTGATATCGAGTCAATCGCTAAGCCAGTTACTAAGTGGGCTGTAACCGTACGTGAGCCAGGCTTGGTGCCTCGCGCATTTCAACAGGCATTCCATTTAATGCGTTCAGCAAGGCCAGGACCCGTCTTAATCGATCTTCCAATTGATGTGCAGTTAGCTGAGATTGAGTTTGATATTGAGACCTACGAGCCCTTACCGGTTTACAAGCCGCATGCATCACGTAAACAAATCGAAAAAGCACTTGATATGTTGATGAGTGCTAACAAACCACTAATAGTGGCAGGTGGCGGCATTATTAATGCTGATGCATCTGATCTTTTAGTCGAGTTTGCTGAAATCACCGGTATTCCAGTTATTCCAACCCTCATGGGTTGGGGCACTATTCCTGATGATCACCACTTGATGGCTGGTATGTGCGGCTTACAAACTAGTCACCGATACGGCAATGCCTCAATGTTGGCAAGTGATTTTGTCATTGGAATCGGCAATCGTTGGGCCAACCGCCATACTGGCTCGGTAGAAACTTATACCAAGGGTCGCCGTTTTGTTCATATCGACATTGAGCCAACCCAAATTGGTCGGGTATTTACCCCCGACCTTGGGATTGCGTCGGATGCTGGCTCTGCTTTAAAACTTTTAGTAGAAGTGGCAAAAGAGAGAAAAGCAAAGGGTCAGCTAACAGATTTCAAAGAATGGGCAGATCGCTGTGCAGAACGTAAGCAATTGATGCTTCGTAAGAGCCATTTTGACAATGTTCCGATTAAACCTCAAAGGGTTTATGAAGAGATGAATAAAGCTTTTCCAAGAGACACTATTTTTGTATCTACTATTGGTTTATCGCAGATTGCAGGCGCTCAGTTCTTGCATGTATACGGCCCTAGAAATTGGATCAACTGTGGACAAGCCGGACCACTTGGTTGGACTATTCCAGCAGCTTTAGGTGTGGTGGCTTCAGACCCTACTAGAACAGTAGTTGGTCTGTCGGGGGATTATGACTTTCAGTTTTTAATTGAAGAGTTGGCTGTTGGCGCGCAATTTAAATTACCTTATGTTCACGTATTAGTGAACAACAGCTACCTTGGCTTGATTCGTCAGGCGCAGCGTGGTTTTGATATGGACTATTGCGTGCAGCTAGCTTTTGATAATCAGAACGTCGATGACCCCAATTTAAAGGGGTATGGAGTAGATCATCAACTAGTGATTGAAGGTTTGGGTTGTAAAACATTGCGTGTGATTGATCCAAGCGATATTCAAGATGCATTAGTCAAAGCTCAAAAAATGGCTCGCGAGTTCAGCGTTCCAGTGGTTGTAGAGGTCATCTTAGAAAAGGTAACTAATATCGCCATGGGCACTGAAATCGACAACATTATGGAATTTGAAGATATTGACTGTAAGCATCCAGATGGAATCAAGGGTCTTGAATTAGCTGGCTTACTGGACTAAGGACAAAAAGTGATTAAATTATCGGCAAATTTATCAATGCTTTTTACTGAAGACACTTTTTTACGGCGTTTTAAACGTGCCGCAGATAATGGCTTTGCTGCAGTTGAATTCCTCTTTCCTTATGAATACAAGGCGCAAGAGATTTTAGAAAAGTTGGAGCAATTTCACTTAAAAATAGTGCTTCATAACTTGCCTGCAGGTAATTGGGAGGCTGGAGAGCGAGGAATCGCGTGTCATCCAGACCGAGTGGAGGAATTTAAAAAAGGCGTCGATCTCGCAATTGCATATGCCAGTGCACTAGGAGTAAACCAACTCAATTGTCTATCAGGAATTAAGCTTGCAAACGTCAGCGATGCACAAGCTGAAAATACCTTGATTGAAAATTTACGATATGCGGCCGAAAAATTAAAAGCAGTAAATATTAAGTTATTAGTGGAGCCAATTAATAACTATGACATTCCTGGATTTATTCTTAAATCCACCAAAAAAGCAATTGAGATTTTGGATGCTGTTGGAAGTGACAACATTTATCTGCAATACGACATTTATCATGCGCAGCGCATGGAAGGTGAATTACTCGGAAATATTACCAAGTACTTTGAGCGGATTGCCCATCTACAGATAGCTGATAACCCAGGGCGCAATGAACCAGGTACTGGTGAGATTAATTATAAAAATATATTCAAGGCTTTAAATAAGCTCAATTACCAAGGGTGGGTAGGTTGTGAATATAAGCCGGCTAAAGAAACCGTAATGGGCCTGGTTTGGGTAGATACCCATGGCCTACATCATCAGTAATTTAAAAATAATTTAGTACAAAAAGGAAAGAAGATGAAAGAGAAAATTGGGTTTATCGGCCTTGGCATTATGGGCACACCTATGGCGCTCAACTTACTCAACGGTGGTTATGAGGTCAATATTTTTGACTTTAAGGCACCAACGCAAGAGCTCATCACTGCTGGTGCAATAGTTTGTGCTAGCTCGCAAGATGTGACTGGTAAATCAAACATCATTATTACCATGGTGCCTGATACCCCGCATGTTGAGGCTGTATTGTTTGGCGAGAAAGGTATTGCACAGGGCCTGGAATCTTCTGCCAAAGGAAAGATCATTGTCGATATGAGCTCTATTTCGCCAATGGCTACCAAAGAATTTGCTAAAAAAATTAATGAGCTCGGAGCAACCTATTTGGATGCACCAGTGTCTGGTGGTGAGGTTGGGGCAAAAGCAGCCAGCTTGACCATTATGGTGGGGGGCTCTCAAGCAGATTTTGATCGTGTTAAACCGTTATTTGAATTAATGGGTAAAAACATTACTTTAGTTGGCGGTAATGGTGATGGTCAAACTACTAAAGTAGCAAATCAGATTATTGTGGCCTTGAATATTCAAGCAGTTTCAGAAGCATTACTCTTTGCCTCTAAAGCAGGGGCCAATCCTGCCAAGGTAAGGCAGGCTCTAATGGGGGGGTTTGCATCTTCTAGAATTCTTGAGGTTCATGGCGAGAGAATGGTTAAGAGGACTTTTGAGCCCGGTTTTAGAATTGAGCTCCATCAAAAGGATCTGAATTTAGCCCTGCAAGGTGCTAAGCAATTAAATATCTCACTGCCTAATACCGCAACCACCCAAGACCTCATGAATGCATGCGCTGCGAATGGATTAAGCAAAATGGATCATTCTGCCCTTTGTAGAGCAATCGAGATAATGTCTAATCATCAAATTGCTTAACTAGTAAACACCTCATGAACTCAAGTTCAGCGCAGAATTTACTAAAAGAACTCTTTGCTGTGGCGGTTAAGGCAGCAAGTCCAGATTTTCATAAATGCTTGGATTTGTTTCCTGCCCCTCCTAAGGGAAAAGTGATTGTGGTGGGTGCGGGTAAGGCGGCAGCATCGATGGCATTGTCATTTGAACGAGTAGCCAAAGAGCGATGGCCAGAGAGCGAATACCAAAAGATATCTGGTTTAGTCATTACGCGCTATCACCACGGCTTAGCTTGTGAAAAAATAGAGGTACTTGAAGCATCTCATCCGGTTCCTGATGAGGCCGGTGAAAAAGCGGCTCACCAGATTATTCAAAGAGTCAGTGGCTTATCTGAGGATGATTTAGTTGTTTGTTTGATTTCTGGGGGAGGGTCAGCTTTATTGACTGTCCCTGCCGACGGGATCACTTTGAATGAGAAAAAACAAATTAACAAACAATTATTGGCTTGTGGGGCTTCGATCTCAGAAATCAATTGCGTACGCAAGCACCTTTCCAAAATAAAAGGGGGGCGTTTAGCGCAATTTTGTTATCCCGCTAAAGTAATCACTTTTCTCATCTCTGATGTTCCGGGAGACGACCCTGGTGTGATAGCTAGTGGGCCTACCTTGCCAGATGCATCAACTTGTCATGATGCCTTGCAAATCATTAAAAAGTACAGTATTCAATTGCCGATGCGGATTTTAAATACCCTTGCTAATGGTGAGCTAGAAACCCCTAAAAAAACGAATCCCATCTTTAGTAACGTTGCAAAACCTGTGGTGATGGCTACTGCAAAGCAATCCTTGGAAGCGGCGAAAGATTTTGCGGAGAAACAGGGAATTAACGCTGTTGTGTTATCTGACTGTATAGAGGGTGAGGCTAGGGAGGTTGGTAAGGTCTTAGGAGCGATTGCTTTAGGTTTATCTCATGTTGATCAAGCAGGCTTTGCTAAACCTTTACTACTCTTAACCGGGGGGGAGTCCACGGTAACAGTAAAGGGAAATGGTAAGGGTGGGAGAAATGCTGAATTCCTACTAAGTCTGGCTCAAACCCTCAATGGGAATCAATGGATTTATAGCTTTGCCGCTGATACAGATGGCATTGATGGCTCTGAAGATAATGCTGGTGCATTTTGTATCCCCGAGACGATCAGTCTTGGCATCAAACAAGGCTTATCAATCAAAGACTATATTGCTCGTAACGATGCTTATACCTATTTTGAGCAAATAGGTGCCCTGATTAAAACTGGTCCCACGAGAACCAATGTAAATGACTTCAGGGCAATTTTAATTTTAGAAAGCTAATCATGCGTAAAGCAAAAATAGTAGCCACCTTAGGCCCATCTAGTAGTTCTGCAAAACAAATAGAAAGTTTAGTGCAGGCAGGTGCTGACGTTTTTCGTTTGAACTTTAGCCACGGCACGCATGATGACCATAAATTGCGATATCAAACCATCCGCAAGGTGGAAGATAAGCTAAGGAAGCCTTTAGCTATTTTGGCTGATCTACAAGGCCCTAAGTTAAGGGTAGGTACGTTTACACAAGGTTTGGCTGTTCTTAAAGAAGGGCAAGCTTTTACCTTGGATAGCAAAGATAAACCTGGTAATGCCCAAAGGGTTTATCTTCCCCACCCAGAGCTCTTTAAAGTGGTCACTAAAGGTCAAAATCTTCTGATTGATGATGGGAAGATTCGCCTAAAGGTAACAGGCTCTACAAAAACAGAGATCAAGACAGAGGTTATTGTTGGCGGGACAATCTCAAATCGAAAGGGCGTCAATGTGCCAGACGCGATTTTGCCAATCAAAGCCCTGACCTCTAAAGACAAGATTGATTTGGAGTTTGCACTTTCCTTGGGCGTTGATTGGATTGCCTTATCTTTTGTACAAAGAGTTGAGGACCTGCATGAGGCCAGGCATATAGTTAAGGGCAGAGCTTGGATCATGTCAAAACTAGAAAAACCAGCAGCTTTAAAAAGCTTAGATGCCATTATTCAAGCTTCTGATGGTGTCATGGTGGCAAGGGGTGACTTAGGCGTTGAATTACCCCCTGAGAGGGTACCTCAAGCGCAGAAAAATATCATTGCTATCTCTAAGAAATATGGGCGCCCTGTTGTCGTAGCCACTCAGATGCTCGAGTCGATGATTAATACACCAGTGCCAACTCGTGCAGAAGCTTCTGATGTGGCCCATGCAATTTATGATGGAGCTGATGCTGTAATGCTTTCTGCAGAATCTGCTAGTGGCAAATACCCATTAGAAGCAGTAACAATGATGGATAGAATCGTAAGCGAAGTAGAGCGTGATCCCAATTATGCCAAGACTAATGCAGCCGAAGCAGATCAATTAATGGGAAAGGTATTAAATGAAGCAGATGCGATCTGTAAAGCCTTAAGAGATGTTGCTCAGGCAATTAATGCAGCCGCTATCGTTACATACACTAGTGGAGGATATACCAGCCTGAGAGCTGCAAGACAGCGTCCTGATACTCATATTCTTAGTATCACCTCTAATATTAGTACCGCAAGACGTTTATGTATGGTCTGGGGTGTTCGCTCTGTCATTGGAGCAGAATCTAAAAATATTGAAGAAATGGAAAGATTGGCGATTGATACCTGCTTGGATATGGGTTTTAAGACCAAGAAAAATATAGCCATTAGTGCAGGCATCCCATTTGGAAAGCCGGGCTCAACCAATCTTTTGAAAATTGCAGAACTAAAACGATGAGCGCCATTGTTGACATTATCGGTAGAGAAATTTTAGATCCCTTTGACCAGTTGGCATTGGAATAAAATGTTTAAGATTCAAATAGATGGCCTGTTTTAACAAAGATTGTGCAACCTTCTTTACTAAAGGGCTGATGCAAGCTCATGTGTGGGCTTCGAATCCAAGAACCTGCAGGATAACGACCATGTTCATCTTCAAATACACCATTTACTACAAAGATTTCTTCCCCGCCATAGTGCCTATGAGGGCTAAAGAATGTTTGTGGCGCCCACTGAACCAAGGTAGATCCAGTACCTTGTTGCATTAAAGGCATCACTTTTAAACCCTGAACAAGCCCCTGAAGCCACTTTGCAGAATGAGTATCTACCACTTCTCGCTTTAGTTGATCAATACCAAGGTGTCTAAGCTTGACAAAAAGAGTGCAACCAGACTTACTATGGGGAGCATGTGAAGATCTTGGTGGATTCATAATGTAAGAGCCAGCAGGAAAATCCCCTGTCTCGTCACTGAAAATGCCATCCAAAACCAATATCTCTTCACCAAGCTCATGCATATGTGTATTGAAACGTGCACCAGGCTTGTAGCGGACTATAGAAGTAGCCTTTGCCACCTCATCCCCAATTCGATCGAGCATGCGACGCTCAACTCCTAGCTCAGGGCTAGTTACCCAAGGCAGGTCATGATGATTAATGACCACCCGCTTGCTATAGTCTGAATGAATATTCATTACCCAGTCGTTTTAACGTTGGCTGTACTCATACAGTAGGATATCAGCCAGATTAAATACTTGCTGAAAATAAAAATCACCCCCTATTGCTATTTGTTCTAAAGGTTAGATAGATCAGTTCATTCAGGGGCTTCATTTTTAGCACAAATGAAGGCAGCATCTTGTTGGCAAAATTTAAGGAAAGCTGCTGCAATTGGGGGGAGCACCTTTCCAACAGGATACACAAATTGCCACTCTCGCATAATGGGAAAGCCCGTAACATTTAACTCAATGATTTCTTGTGAATGCGCATTCATTCCAAGGGTATGCTTTGAAAGAATGGATATTCCTAGGCCAGCGATTATTGCTTGTTTGATAGCTTCATTGGTGGATAACTCAATCTGTACTTTAGGGGTAATGCCATACTGATCAAAAACTTCTTGAGCAACAATCCGAGTACCAGATCCGGGCTCTCGCATTATAAATAGCTCAGATTTGAGTGATTCAAAAGCAATCGATTTTTGATTAGCTAGGGGGTGATCATTTCTTGCGAGAACACACATTGGATTTTCTAGAAGAGCTTGCTTAACAAGTTCTATTTCCGCGGGTGGATTAGAAAACAAATAGAGATCGTCATCATTGTCTTCTAGACGATGTATTAGGTTTTGACGATTATGAGCCTGCACTTGTATTTTTGCGTTAGGGTATTTCTCAATAAACTTTGCGATTAACCGTAGAACAAAGTATTTTCCAGTGGTGCTAACACCCAGCTTTAACTTTCCAGACTCTAAACTTCGCAAATTTGCAAGATCATCCTCTAGTTTTGATAGCTGTCTAAATATCTCATGGCAACTTTGATTAAGGCATTCACCAGCTGGCGTGAGGTATATCTTTTTGCCTATTTGCTCAAAAAGCGGTACATCAAGCGTCTCGGAAAGTTTTTTTATCTGAGTGGAGATGGTCGGTTGAGATAAATGAAGTACTTCTGAAGCGCGGGTGAAGCTTTCTAGACGTGCCACCGTCTCAAAGACAGAGAGCTGAGGTAGCATTCCGTGACGTAAGTAACGACGAATATTGGTCTGAGGCATGATAAATCCTTTGTCATGTTGACAAAGGTCTTGCTCACTTATAGCTGTCTAGTTAGCTATTTCATTCAAGAAACCGGAGCCTAATGGCACGAATTGACGATTTCAAAACGGGGCACATGCCCCGGAGCTACTCCCACTTTGTAGTTGTATTTAATCATAGGAAATTGCAAATTGCAAGAAAGATCCATTGGATTTATTGATCATTACGATTCATTTTTAAATTCTGGTATTGGATAACTGAATCAATATGATCCATAAAATTAATTGTTATTTATCCTTCCTATTTTTGATAATGAACTCATAAATTATTAAGGGAGACATCAATGGATATCTTTTCAACTAGTTTTTTTTCGGCACTATTTGCAATTATTGTTATAGACCTTGTCTTGGCAGGGGATAACGCCATAGTGATTGCAATGGCAGCTCGTAATTTGCCAAAACATTTGCAAAAAAAGGCAATTATTTGGGGTGCTGTAGGAGCAATTGCTGTCCGCAGCGCAATGACGCTAATTGTCGTCTATCTACTAAATATTCCTGGTTTGATGTTAGTGGGCGGTCTTTTGCTCATTTGGATTGCCTATCGTTTGTTGAGCCCAGAAGAGGATAAAAAGAGCGATGAGCATGATCAATCCACTACGTCATTTTGGACGGCAATGAAGACCATTGTGATTGCTGATGCCGTAATGGGTTTGGACAATGTTCTAGCTGTAGCAGGAGCAGCAAATGGAAGTTACTTGCTAGTAGTGCTCGGTTTGCTCATTAGTATTCCAGTGGTTGTGTGGGGTTCTACTCAAATTCTTAAATTAGTCGACCGCTATCCAGCAATAATTTATTTAGGCGCTGGCGTATTAGCATGGACTGCTGCCAAGATGATCTTAAGCGAACCAATCGTAAGCCAGATGCCGATTCTAGAGAGCGCCATTATTACGAGTCTTTTCTCAGTTCTAGTGGTTGGTGGGGTGTTGTTGACAGGGCTATTGAAATCTCAAGTAAAAGTACAAGAAAAAATTACCCTTGCTAGCACCCCTCTAAATAGTGAAGTTAGTAGTTCTAATGTTGTAATGCCCATAAGTGAAGGAGAATTAAATATGAAACGCATCTTAATACCGGTGGATGGTTCCGAAAACTCAAATTTGGCGATTCGGCATTTTGTCAATGAATGCGTTCATGGCGTAATGATGGAGATTTGCTTGCTTAATGTCCAGCCGAAATTTTCTAGACATATAGGAAGGTTCTTGAGTAAGCAAAATATTGATCAGTGGCATCAAGAACGAGCTGATTTAGTGCTCAAGCCCGCTGTGGATCTTTTAAAGAACCACAATATTCCTCACTTTGTGTCATGTAAATCTGGCGAGCTAGCACAGGTGATTGCCAACGAGGCTAAGCGTCTGCGTTGCCACCATATTGTGATGGGGACTGCTCGTAAAAATTCACTCACCCGCTTTTTTGAAAACTCAACAAGTAATGCATTGATTGAGTTGACGCCAATTCCGGTTGAAATTATTGCGGGTAAATCAGTATCTATTTTAGAGCGCTGGGGCGTTCCAACGATTGGTATTGGCGTTTTAGTAACCTTTGTAACGGCAATCATTGACTGAGTTGATTAAAAGCATTGTGCCTTTAAAGCCCTATACATCTTGGTGGGTCGGGCGAGATTGGCTTCGCCGAAACTTCGTTTTCGAACTCGCGACCAACGGATTAAAAGAGGTCGTAACTCTTCAAAAACACACATAAATCAATAGTTTGTAGGTCCAAAAAGTCACTGTGCGATTGAGTGTGCGATTGCATATTGGTGCATAGTTCAATTGCTTAACTAGGACTCGAATTTATCTAGATGCTCTAGGATGAGATTTGCGAGCATTGATTCATCGCCATTGAAGGCCAGCTCCATTGCTTGGTAAATTTGTTCTTGCTCTAAATCAGAGTAGTCGAGCTGATAGCCGGCCGATTGACTAAGTTGGGAGATGAATATCCGTTGCACACGACCATTCCCCTCTCGAAAAGGGTGGAGTGCATTAATCTCTGAGAGGTAGTGAGCTAATCTTTTTGATAAAGGACCAACATCCAGTTCCTTTAGCCAGTTTTCGCGCGCTAGCTTATTGAATATCTCATTAGCTGCAGATTCAATAAAGCGTACATTAGCAAAGCGGCTACTGCCGCGGCTAATATCTACTGTGCGAACCTTTCCGGCCCAGTCATATACATCCTGAAAGAGGTTTAAATGAATCCGCTGAAGATGGGCTAAGTCGAACTGACCTGCTATGGGGTTTTCTAGGATTTCAATCGATCGCAAAGTAGATAGCTCACCTTCGTAGGCGTCTAAATCTTCTGCGTTAGTAATTTCTGCTTTATTTCGAAGTACGTCTGTACCTGGGTAGCAGTAAGTGTCATCCGCGTCGTAGCGTGACATAACGTTGCTTAGTTTCTTCCAATATTTGTGCAATACTCTTCTTGCCTGCAACGTAATCAGTGAGGTTTTGCTCTAGCTGCTTAGTTGGAACAATGCCTTCAATCCGAGCAGAGGCTACAGCGTTAGAAACGTTGTATTGGCGAGCTTGAGATTGATTGGCAAATTTTGTTGGCATAGGTCTATTTTAGCGGATTTGGGGTTGATTTTCTAGTCATAAAATAGCCCTAAATAGGGTTTTAAGAGCTATTTGGAAGGATAATTTAGGTAATAAAAAGCCTCGCAGAAGCGAGGCTTAGTATTGCTGGTGGGTCGGGCGAGATTGGCTTCGCCGAAACTTCGTTTTCGAACTCGCGACCAACGGATTAAAAGAAGTCATGCCTCTTCAAAACCCCATATAAATCAATGGGCTATACGGCCAAAAAGTAACTGTGCGATTGAGTGTGCGATTGCTTTTGGTAATGCTTAAGCTAATGCAGGAATTAATGCATGCTTGACTTTGGGAAGCCCAAATTTACGCACCTGCCATAAGTCATAAGATGCTTGTAGGGCAAGCCAAGCGCCCGCACTACCACCATGCTTCTCGCCAAGCCAAGCTTCAATACGCAAAGCCATTTCTGGAGAAATGCCAGCTTTGCCATTGATCACCCTGGAAAAAGCAGCGCGAGTTACACCAAGCTGTTCCGACGCTTCTGTTACGGTGAGCTCTAATGCTGGAAGAATGTCTTCCTTTAGCGTGAGGCCTGGGTGGGGTGGGTTGTACATTTTTGTCATCATCATTCCTATTCTTTTAGTGGTAATCCTGGTAGTCAACTAAAATTGCATCTTCACCATCAAATTTAAAAGTCATGCGCCAATTTCCATTTACTGATATCGAATAATGGTTGGCTAGCTTATTTTTTAAAAGATGTAAGTTCCAGCCAGGAATATTCATATCCTCCCATTTCTTTGCAACATGCAATCTAGCTAATTGCCTAGCAAGCTTATTAGCATGGACGGCTTGGATTCCAGACTTTTTACCTGTTTCAAAAAAGAGTTGTAAGCCCTTATGGCGAAAAGTTTTAATCATTATTAATTGTATACTGAAACTATACACTATGCAAGTAGTTTAGTTACCCAGCAATCTACATTCTCGAACAATTCGTTTTAACCAAAAGAAAAGGGACCACATTTCTGTGATCCCTTTGTATAACTGGTGGGTCGGGCGAGATTCGAACTCGCGACCAACGGATTAAAAGTCCGCTGCTCTACCGACTGAGCTACCGACCCAGTTAAGCCGTAAATTATAGCAAGAAGTTCTTGGTCCTCCTCTGGGCAGCAGTGCCTAGCCTTGCTATTGCCAGTTCGCTAGGAGTTTAGGCGCCTTGCAACAGGTGGATTTTTGGAAAAATACTCCTTAATACCCTTTAATATAGCCTCCGCAATCCGATCTTGGTAGCCATCATCATTTAATCTGGCCTCTTCCTGAGGATTGCTAATAAACGCAGTCTCTACGAGGATGGATGGAATATCCGGAGCCTTAAGAACAGCAAAGCTAGCTTGCTCAACTTTACCTTTGTGGAGGGGCGCAAAGGCACCCATCTGCTTCAAAATTGAGTTGCCAATCTGTAAAGAGTCTTTGATTTGTGCAGTGGTGGACATATCTAGTAAAAGATTGGCAACTTGCTTGTCTTGTGTCTTGATGTTGATGCCACCAATGAGATCGGAGGCATTTTCTTTATTTGCCATCCAACGGGCCATGGAGCTACTAGCGCCCATTTGAGAAAGCACGAATACAGAAGCGCCTTTAGCGCGCGACTCGATAAACGCATCTGCATGAATTGATACAAATAAATCTGCCTCTACCCGGCGTGCCTTTTGCACTCGGACATGTAATGGCACAAAATAATCGCCATCCCTAGTCAAAAAAGGCCGCATATAGGCTTCCGTTTCAATTTTATCTCGTAGGCGTTTTGCTATGGAAAGCACAATATTTTTCTCTTTTGACCCCATGGACCCAATTGCTCCTGGATCTTCGCCACCATGGCCAGCATCAATTGCAATAGTGATGAGACGTTTGTATTTTGCAGAAGCAGGAATCTCTTTAGTTTCTGGGATTGCTTGGGCCACTGGGGCTGCTGGTAATTTTGCTGCCTCTTTATCTTTTTTAGTGGCAAATTGGGCAATTAGATCTATTTCTTCATTGGATTTTTCCAGTGCTTTTTCTTTACGAGCACTGCTTTTTACTAATTCCATTAAGGGGTCTGGCGGTGTCGCAGGATAGAGGTCAAGTACCATGCGGTATTGGTACTCAGCAACGGGATCTAGGGTAAAGAGTTGAGGTTTAATTGTTTCCTTAAGGTCAAACACCAAGCGCACCATGCCTGGTTGAAATTGCCCAATCCGAATTTGTGAAACATAGGGATCATTCGGTTTTACTTTAGCCACTAGATCTTTGAGTGTGGCATTAAGTTCCATACCCTGTACGTCTAGAACAAGGCGATCGGGGTTGGTGAGTATTTGCTGGGTAATGGGAAGCGCTGTATCTGACTCTAAAGTGATGCGGGTGTAATCTTCAGATGGCCAAATACGTACACCTAGAATTTTGGCTCCCCAGGCGATGTCTACTTCACCTAATAGCAAAATAAAGCCCAGCAGTTTGCTAGAAGCTTTTAGATACCTTCTTCTCGAGTATCTAGGGAGCTGTTTTTCTCTCATGAGCTAGTGGGCATGAGGTTTGCTAATACTTGGGCGCCACTAGTAGAACAAGAAGTCAGAATGATGTCTCGTTCTTCCTCCTGATGGCCCGGTTTTAGTTCAATCTGAATATCAAACTGGGGAAGAGACCCTTCGGCTTTTTCTGGCCACTCAATCAGGCAAAAGCCTGGCACATCAAAATACTCAGCAAATCCTGCTTCTTGCCACTCCAGTGGGCTATGCATCCGGTAGAGATCAAAGTGGTGGGCCGTTAGGCCTATTTTTGTATCTGTAGCCCTCGCTTCTAGAGGCAAAGGATAGGGTTCGCACAGAGTGTAAGTGGGACTCTTTACTCTGCCAACATAGCCCATACCCTGAATTAAATAGCGTGCAAAGGTAGTCTTGCCTGCTCCAAGCTCACCTTCTAAGGCGATATTAAGGTGGGAGCTAGGGTTGTTAATCAAATATTGGCTAAGCCCCTCAGAAAAGCGCTGGGCTAAAGCTGCGGTATCGGCTTCTTGCCTACAATGCTGAGAGAATGAGTCTATTACCATTGCCCTAGTTTATTCAATTATTCCCATCCATTCTGTATTCCTGATGCCATCTTCCCCAAACCCTAGTCAGCTAGACGATACCAAACTACGTGCCTGGCTTATAGCCCAAGCTAAGGTATTGGGCTTTGATAGCCTGCGCATTACGGATACCCATCTTGGCAATGCTACGGAGCATCTGAAGCAATGGCTTTTAGAAGGGCGTCATGGCCAGATGGAATATATGGCGCGCCATGCAGATTTACGGTCTGACCCACAAATGCTAGTACCTGGAACGGTGCGAGTGATTTGCGTCTCCATGAATTACCTCTCTGCATCGATCGATTTTGATCGCGAGTGGGAGCGTATATCTAACCCTTTTGCAGCAGTGGTGTCTATGTATGCCCGTGGTCGGGATTATCACAAGGTATTACGTCATCGCTTGCAAGATTTTGCAAAAGCAATAGAAGATCATGTTGGCCCTTTTGGGTATCGTGTCTTTACAGACTCAGCCCCATTAATGGAAGTAGAGTTAGCTCGCAAAGCCGGTTTGGGGTGGCGTGGCAAACATACCTTATTACTGAACCGTGAATCTGGGTCTACCTTCTTTTTAGGTGAGATCTTAGTTGATATCCCTTTACCAATCGATCAAGAAGAGGAGTCTCACTGTGGCACATGCACCTCCTGTATTGATGTTTGTCCTACGCAAGCCATTACTGCTCCTTATCAGCTAGATGCACGTCGCTGTATTTCTTATTTAACGATTGAGAATCTAGCTGCCATTCCGATTGAGTTTCGTAGGCCAATGGGTAATCGGGTGTATGGCTGCGATGATTGTCAATTAATTTGCCCTTGGAATAAGTTTGCTAAGAGAACCTTGTTGCCAGATTTTGCAGAACGGCATGGCTTAGGAAGAGCGAGTCTCTTGCACTTATGGTCATGGACTGAAGGTGAATTTGAGCAACGCCATGAAGGTAGCGCTATTCGGCGGATTGGCTATGTGAGATGGCGACGCAATTTAGCGGTAGCCATGGGTAATTCACTAGCCTCTAGTGAAGTGGCTACTGCTGAAAAAGAATTAATACGCCAAGCTTTGGGTGCTGCGCTAGAGCACTCCGATACGATGGTGGCTGAGCACATCCAATGGGCTCTAAATACCCCTACAATTGACTAATGTCTTTAACGAACCCACCTTATATTGATCCTAGCGAAAGATCAGTAGCGCAGCGCTTTGAGAATCGGAGTGATGCATTCTGGACAGGGATACGCGATGCTGCAGGGGCACCAGCTTTGGTTCTTTTTGCTGGCATGGTCGGCTTTGGTGCGATGGGGCGAACCAATGGTCTAGATGTTTGGTTTACAAGCTTTACGAGCATCTTCATGTTTGCCTTACCTGGTCAGGTCATCTTATTAGAAATGGCCATTACAGGATCATCCGTCTTGGCGATTGCTTTAGCAGTGACCTTAACTGCTACTCGCTTTATCACCATGACGGTGACTCTTTTTCCGCAGTTTCATGAGAAAGATCGCAATCGGAGCCTTTATGCATCTGTGCATTTCTTAGCCATGACCGCTTGGGCTATTTCAATGCGAGAGTTCCATACAATCGAGTCAAGGCATCGTTTAAGTTATTTTATTGGGCTTGGTTTGGTATGTTGGCTCATTTCTATTCCGGGAACGATTTTGGGGTTCTTTTTGGCTGGTATGGTTCCTACCCCTGTTACGCTTGGCTTAGTATTTATCAACCCCTTATTCTTTTTACTGACCTTTACCGAGGTCAAGCCATGGATTAACCGCATCGCTATCTTATTGGGTTGCCTCTTGGGCCCGGCGTTCTTCTTAATGCATCGTGACTCTAGTTTGCTGACAACGGGTTTAGTGGCAGGCACGCTTGCTTATGTCATTGATCGCAAATTTTTCCGAAAGAAAGCAGGGCTAATCGGCTAATGAATACCGCGCTTTCTGGCTGGAGCTTGTGGCTCGCTTTATTAGGGGCCTGCATTGGAACATATGTCTGCCGTGCTATTGGCGTCTTTTTTTCTAAGCGCATCAACCAAGATAGTGAAATCTTTCGTTGGTTAGCTGCCGTCACTTATGCCATGGTGGCTGCTTTGACTGTACGGATGATCCTGTTGCCGATTGGTTTATTGGCTAGCGTTCCCATCTGGATTCGGATCCTCATTTGTGCATTGAGTATTGGCGTCATGATCTCAAAACCTTCTCGTCGCCTAGTTCCAGCCTTATTGACAGGAACGCTATTGATGATCTCGTTCGGCGTCATGCGTTAACACATAGTTCACCCTTTACTTTTTTAAAGGTGCGCTGCTAATATTTGAGCAATATGCACGGCCTCTCTTTTAGTGCCATCGTGTATTTGGTGGCGACAGCTAGTGCCATCAGCAACTACCCAGCTATCTGGAAAATGGCGTATTGCCGGTAAAAGACTGAGTTCAGCCATTTGCAGAGAAACTTCAATATGCTCAGTTTCATAACCAAAACTACCAGCCATCCCACAGCAAGAAGACTCAATTAATGTGGGCTTAGCATGAGGTATGAGATTTAAGAGCTCAAGCGCAGGGGTTACAGCAGCAAAGGATTTTTGATGGCAATGCCCATGAAACAATACAGGGCGGCTGGCCGCTTGAAAAGTAAGCTCAAGATTGCCTGCCTTTATTTCAGTAGCAAGAAATTCCTCTAAGAGTTGCGCTTGTTTACTTACGCTGATGGCTTGTTCACCAAAACCCATCACTAATGCTTCATCCTTGAGAGTGAAGAGACATGAAGGTTCTAAACCAATAATTGGAATGTTCTTTTGCGCGTAAGGCGCCAAATGGCCAATTAACTCACCAAGCGTCTCTTTGGCTTTATCGACCATTCCTGCGGCCAAGAAAGTGCGCCCACAACAATATTCTTTAGAGCAAGTGCTAGCGTCTTTAGATTGAGCTGTTTTTGGATGTTTAGATTTTTGTGGAATATGAACACGGTAACCTGCAGCTTTGAGAACTTTTAATGCAGCTTGTAGATTTTCATCTTCAAAATAGGCATTGAAAGTATCAGCTAACAAGACTACACCTTTGCTATTGCTATCTTGCGCTAATTCTGCTGGCGTGAACTGATGCTTTTGTGCTGCTTTTTGGTTCCAGAAAGTTTTACTCTTCCAGATCGGTAAACTTCTCTGTGCAGAAATGCCCATAAGCCATTCTTGTAGCTTTGCCACGGGCGCAATGTGATTACGCAGGTTCAGTAGTGCTGGCAATAATGGAATATTGCTAATCGTAGCCGCATATTTCGGTAGGTAAGCTACTGCTAGATCTCGCAAAGAGTGGCCAGCACGTTTCTTGTAAGCCGATAAAAACTCAATTTTCATCTTGGCCATATCCACCCCGGTAGGGCACTCACGACGACAGGCTTTACAGCTTACGCACAAGTCCATCACTTCTTTAATGGCATCGCTAGCTAGTGGGGATGAATCTATCGTTGAGCCACTCTTGATATCTAGTTGGTTAGACAGTGCCAGGCGCAAAGTGTTAGCTCTTCCTCTAGTGAGATGCTTTTCATCCCGAGTCACCCGGTAACTTGGGCACATTACTTGCGCATCAAACTTGCGGCAGTGCCCATTGTTATTGCACATCTCTACTGCTTTAGCTAAACCCATCGCAGGGTCACCACCGGTACCCGGAGCGCTGGTTTCTTCGGTAATGGGGTTATTTTGTACGTTCCAGGCAGACCAATCTAAGGCCGGTTGAAGCGGAATGACTTTATAACTAGGCGGAAAACGAAAATTGCTTGCATCATCCATTTTTGGTGGATCAATGATCTTACCCGGATTAAATAGTCCCTTCGGATCAAAAGCGTGCTTGATTTCTGAGAGAGCTTCAGTGATCTTGGGGCCAAACTGCCAAGAGATCCACTCGCCACGACAGAGGCCATCGCCATGCTCACCGCTGTATGCCCCTTTGTACTTACGGACCAATTCTGAAGCCTCTTCTGCAACAGCGCGCATCTTTTGGGCACCATCACGACGCATGTCTAAAATGGGGCGCACATGTAAGGTGCCAACAGAAGCATGGGCATACCAGGTGCCTCGTGAACCATATTTAGAAAAGACCTCAGTTAAGGCTTGGGTATATTCAGCAAGGCTTTCTAGAGGGACAGCGCAGTCTTCTATAAAGCTGACAGGCTTGCCATCACCTTTTAAGCTCATCATGATGTTTAAGCCAGCTTTACGAACTTCCCAAAGTTGCTTTTGGAGCTCAGAGTGAGGCATCAGAACTACGGAGCCTGGCAAACCTAAATCCGCCATTAACTCTTGTAGTGCTTTGAGTTTTTTCAGTAATGGTGCTTGCGACTCACCAGAAAACTCCACCAACAAAATCGCTTCTGGGGTTTGGGCGCTAGCATCGATTAAGGCCATCTCGATCGTCTTTTTAAAGCTTGGGTTGCTACGCGCCAAATCAATCATCGTGCGATCAACTAGCTCTACCGCAGTAGGTCCAAGTTTGACGATGTGTTGGGCACTATCCATGGCTTTGAAGAAGCTGGCAAAGTTCACAATGCCAAGCACTTTATGTTGTGGCAGCGGTGATAACTTGAGTTGCAGTGATTTGAAGTAAGCCAAGGTCCCTTCACTACCTACAAGTAAGTGCGCTAAGTTCACGCTACCATCTTGGGTGTAAGGCAATTCACTCTGAGGATCAAAGACGTCTAAGTTATAGCCACCAACCCGTCTGAGCACTTTAGGAAAATGTGCCTCGATTTCTGGTCGGAGAGTCTTAGCAAGGCCTTTAACAACATCTCCTAATTGTTTTGCTGCTCCAGAACTATTAGCATAATTTCCAAATTGAGCTACTTTTCCATTAGCAAGCCAAGCATCAATCCCCACCACGTTATGCACCATATTGCCGTAAGCAATCGAGCGACTGCCGCAAGAATTATTTCCTGCCATGCCACCAATCGTAGCCTGACCAGCTGTTGAGACATCGACCGGAAACCAGCAACCATATTGTTTGAGGAGTCCGTTTAGTTGATCTAAGACGATGCCAGGTTCAACCTCAACGATTCCTTTATCGAGATTAAGATCTAATAAGTTTCGAAAGTATTTGGTGTTATCAATGACAAGGCAAGCGCCGGTGGTTTGCCCGCACTGGCTAGTACCACCGCCACGGGGTAAGACCGGTACTGATAGTTCTGCTGCAACTGAAATAGCGCTTGCAATGTCCTTTGCAGTCTTGGGCACAAATACAGCTAAAGGAATGGCTTGATAAATCGAGGCATCGGTTGCGTACCTACCGCGACTAGCGATATCGGTCATTACTTCGCATGATGTTTCTTGGCGAAGACGCTGGGCTAATTTATCAGTATCTGCAAGTAACTCTTTGAGTGGAATAGGTTTATTCATGGTTTATTACACCGTGCTCATCTGAGAGAGGTTTTCAGATTCCAGCAGTTGAATGACAACATCACGTTTATGCATGACATGTTGAATCATTACTTTACGCATCCGTTCACTGTCATGCATCTTTAAGGCAAGAATCATTTCTTGATGCTCTTGAACAGCCCTTTCCCATTTAACGCCATCTTGGTTTGAGCGAAAGCGAAAGCTCTCTATTCGTGCATTGACTTGGGTAAATAGCTGACTCAATATGGGGTTATTAGCAGCTTGGTTAATGAGTTGATGAATGCGTAAGTTCAGTTTGTAATAGCTCGATAAATCACGTCGTGCATAAGATGCCATCATTTCATATTGGAGCGCCTCTAATTCTGATAGGGCACTATCACTAATATTTTTAGCCGCTAATTCTCCGGAATAGCCTTCTAATTGGGCAATCACATTAAAGGTGTTGAGCACATCTTCTTTAGTAAGTTGGATGGCGATCGCGCCGCGGTTGGCAATCAGCTCTACTAGACCATCTGCAGCCAAGCGCTTAATTGCTTCCCGAATAGGTGTGCGAGACACTTTCAGGCTTTGGGCTAATTCACGTTCATTGAGCTTGCTGCCCGGCGTAATGACGCCTTCCACCAATAAGCTTCGTAATTGTTGAAAAGTAGCTTCATGTAAATGGTGCGAATTGGTTTGGTGGGGATTGAGCATGGAGAGCCTTTTTTGTATACAAAACAACTATACCCCATCATAAATCATATAAAAAGACTAAATAAGCCTTAATTTGATGAATTTGTAAAAATATTTTGCATACAAAAATGTAAATTACTCAAAATTACCTTACACTTGCCACAGTAACTAAACCTAAAACAAGCTAGAAGAATAGCGAGACTAAAAGAGAAACCAAGCATGCTAAAACTAGATAATCACCTATCTGGGCGCCATTTTTTACATATTCCTGGCCCAAGCCCTGTGCCTTCCCGTATCTTGCGGGCTATTAGCTATCAAACCATTGATCATCGGGGGCCTGAGTTTGGCGAGTTTGGTTTAAAGGTTTTGGATGGCATTAAAAAGATTTTTAAGACTGAGCAACCTGTCATTATTTATTCGGCATCGGGTACTGGTTCGTGGGAGGGCGCTTTGGTGAATGTCCTTAACCCTGGTGACAAAGTGCTCTTTTATGAAACTGGTCAGTTCGCAAATTTATGGCGGGCGTTGGGTAAACGTTTGGAATTAGATGTAGAGGTCATTGGAAAAGCTGATCAAGATACTTGGCGGTGGGGTGTTGATGCTGCTGTGATTGAAGAGCGCTTGCGTAAAGATACGCAGCATGCAATCAAAGCGGTTTGTGTGGTCCATAATGAAACTTCGACTGGTGTTACCTCCAATATTGCTGCGGTTCGCAAAGCGATAGATAGCGCCAAACACCCAGCACTCTTGCTAGTAGATAGTGTATCTGGCTTGGGATCGGCTGACTATTGTCATGATGCTTGGGGCGCCGATGTGACGGTTTCTGGGTCACAAAAAGGCTTGATGTTGCCACCAGGTATTGGCTTTAATGCACTTTCTCCAAAGGCGATTGAGGCAAGCAAACATAGCAAGATTCCAAAGTCTTACTTTGCTTGGGATGAAATCTTAGAGTCAAACAAGACGGGCTTTTGGCCTACTACACCAAGTACTAATTTGATGTACGGTTTGCATGAGGCGATTGATATGATGCTCGCGGAAGGCTTGGATGCTATTTTTGCCCGTCACCAACGTTTAGCAAAAGCTTGCCGTCTTGCAGTCACTGCTTGGGGCTTAGAGATTCAATCTCAAGATACCAGCGCGTATTCTCCTGTGTTAACTGCAGCGGTAGTGCCAGAGGGGATGAATGCCGATGTACTGCGTAAACATGCTTTAGAAAAATTCAATTTATCCCTAGGCACAGGCTTGGGTAAGCTCAAAGGCAAGATTTTCCGTATTGGCCATTTGGGTGACTGTAATGAACTCAGCTTAATGGCTGCTTTGAGTGGAGTAGAGATGAGTCTAGGCGCCATGGGCTATAAACCCAAGGAAAGTGGCGTGGTAGCAGCTCAAGAGTACCTAAAGTTAGGCAGTTAAAGGGGGTTGGCTCCCTGCACGCCTTATAATTCAAGTACTTATATAGAAAATGAATTAAACAACCCCAAATTAAATAGACCTGAAAGAAAGAATTTACATGTTGGCTACAAAACCTTATTTAACTCAAGCAGATGTCCAAAAAATCTTGGATGCGGCTAATCAACATGCTGAGCAAAATAATTGGGCAGTAACGATTGCAGTTTGTGACGATGGGGGTCATATGCTGGGTTTAATTCGTCGTGATGGTTGCGCTCCCTTGTCTTCTTATATTGCTCAAGAAAAAGCACGTACTGCTGCAATGGGCAAACGTGAGACTCGTGTTTACGAAGAAATTATTAATAACGGTCGTCATGCTTTTTTATCTGCCCCACACGTATCGGGCATGTTGGAGGGTGGCGTCAATATCGAAGTAAATGGCTTTACCATCGGCGCAGTCGGCGTTTCCGGCGTTAAATCAGCCGAGGATGCCCAAACTGCTAAAGCGGGCATTGCGGCCATTCTGTAAGCTCCCTTGATCAATACCGCCCCTGAAATAATGACCCCGGCGGGGGCTGCTGATACTGCCGCCCCCCAAGCAAATATAACTTTTGCTGACTTTGGATTAGATCCACTGATTCAAAAAGCGGTTTCTGAGCAAGGCTACTCCATTCCTACGCCGATTCAGGCGCAAGCGATTCCACACGTATTAGCTGGTCGGGACTTGATGGGTGCAGCGCAAACTGGCACTGGTAAAACTGCTGCTTTTGTATTGCCCATTATTCAAAAGATATTGCCTCATGCTAGTAGTAGTGCATCTCCTGCGCGGCATCCAATTCGGGCATTAGTCTTAACGCCCACACGTGAGCTTGCTGTGCAGGTTTCAGAAAATGCTGCTAACTATTCTCGCCATACTGATTTACGTGCTGCGGTGGTGTATGGCGGCGTGGATATGAAAGAGCAAGTGGCTATTTTGCGTAATGGCGTAGAGATCTTGATTGCTACCCCTGGTCGTTTACTTGATCACCTTGGCTCTAAAGTGGCTAATCTCTCCCAAGTGGAAATCTTGGTATTGGATGAAGCAGATCGCATGTTAGATATGGGCTTCTTGCCCGATTTGCAACGCATTATTAATTTAATTCCTGCGCAGCGCCAAACCCTATTATTTTCTGCAACCTTTTCTCCAGAGATTAAGAAATTAGCACAAAGCTATTTACGCACGCCAGTCACGGTAGAGGTGGCTAGGCAAAACGCTGCAGCAGATACGGTCAAGCAAGTAGTGCATATGGTATCGAGTGCAGATAAGCAAAATGCTATTGTCAAAGTGTTGGAGTCCCGTACACGTCAAGGCCTTTCTCGCCAGTGCATTATCTTTACCAATAGTCGTTTAGGTTGCGCCAGATTATCCCGAGCATTAGAGCGCGATGGTATTAAGGCGGGCGCAATTCATGGAGATAAGAGTCAGGGTGAGCGCACCCTCACTTTAGATGCATTTAAGTCCGGCGCAATAGAGGCCTTGGTTGCAACCGACGTGGCTGCCCGTGGTTTAGACATTCCCGATATGCCTTTGGTCATTAATCATGAATTACCTTATAGCGCCGAAGATTTTATTCACCGGACCGGTCGGACAGGTCGTGCAGGTAGCAAGGGTGATGCAATTGCTTTAGTAGATGGTAGTGAAAAACGTTTGCTGGACGATATTGAAAAGCTGATGAAGCGCAAGCTAGAAGTTCAGCCATTACCTGATATTGATATTCCATCTAGTGGGGCTCCATCCAGTAGAGCTCCATCTAGGAGAGTGCCAACCAGTAGAACGAACTCAGCAACGTCAGCACCAGCAAAAGCTTCAGATCCATTTTTCTATATGCCTTATGAGCCCAGTGCCATCACTCAGACAACTACTGATACGACCAAGCCAGTAGATAAAAAAGTGGGGATTGTGTCTGCTAAGCCAGCAGTCGGTGCTTTATTGGGCGGCTTTAAGAAAAAGTAAATCTATCGATTTCCCCAAGATTGAGTAGCTGCCAATAAGTACTCAGCTATTGAAGTATCTTGCCCATCTGGCAGTCCACTCAATCCCAAATGCTTTGCCGCTCTCTGTAATTCCTTCAAAGCCTGTTTTGCATCTGCTGTCTGAATGCTTGTTGCCCAGGTTTGCTTACTCAGCTTTTCACCCTTTTCATCTAGCACTAGTGGAAGATGTAAATATTGCGGCCTAGAGTATCCGAGTAACTCTTGTAAATGTATTTGCCGAGCGGTATTACTGAGAAGATCCTCACCTCTGACTACGTGACTAACTCCTTGTTCAGCATCATCTACTACTACTGCTAGCTGGTACGTGAATAGCCCATCGCTACGACGTAAGACAAAGTCTCCCACCGATGTATTGAGTTTTTGCTGTTGAGCTCCTAGACGGATGTCATCAAAATTCACTACACAATCATGGGGTAAAGCCAGTCTCCAAGCGACTTGTTGTCCTAAGCTGGCACTAAGGTCATTTATCTGAAGTGGGGTCGGTCGACAGGTAGCCGGGTACACCTGTTCTTGATTGCGCGGTGTTTGTGTTCCCTGAGCCGCTAGCGCGCTTGCAATGGTTTGTCGGGAGCAGGTGCATGGATATAAGCATTGGAGTGTATTTAAGGTCTCCAGAGCTGCCTGATAGCGTTCTTGATGCCTTGATTGCCAGCTTACCTCCCCATCCCACCTAAGACCGCAGGCGAGCAATTGGCGGAGGATGTCTTGATCGGCGCCCCGTGCGCACCTAGGGCTATCCACATCCTCGATCCTCAGTAGCCATTGCCCCCCATTTTTTCTGGCATCAAGCCAGCTTCCTAGGGCTGCTACTAGCGAGCCGGCATGCAATGGCCCAGTCGGAGAAGGGGCAAATCGCCCGCAATAGCCGTTAGATAGGGGAGAAGGGTTTTGAGTAATGGACACAGCTAAAATCATCTCATGGCTTCACCCCGTTTTGTCCATCTACGCGTCCATTCCGAGTTTTCTATTACGGATGGAGCCGTGCGCATTGATGATGTGGTGACTGAAGCTGCCAAAGATGGCATGGGTGCCTTAGCCTTGACTGATCTGAGCAATTTATTTGGATTAGTGCGTTTTTATACGGCAGCACGCTCACAAGGTGTTAAACCGATTACTGGGGCAGATGTTTGGGTGAGTAATTCTCAAGACCCAGATCAACCTTATCGTTTATTACTGCTGGTCCAAAACCATTCTGGCTATCTGAACCTTTGCCAATTACTCAGTAAGGCATCTCTAGAGAATCAATCTCGTGGTCGAGCAGAAATCAAGCCAGAGTGGTTTGCAGAACCCGCCTCAAAAGTGGAAGATAAGGCAGCTAAGAAAACCTTAGCCCATGGCTTGATTGCACTTTCTGCAGGTCGTTGGGGCGATGTTGGGGCTGCGCTATTGGCCGGTCAAGAAGAGCAAGCCAAGGCGGCAGCAATCCGTTGGGAGAAACTCTTCCCTAATGCTTTCTTTATTGAAGTCCAGCGAGGTGGTCATCCTCAAGATGAAAAACAACTTCAGCTAGCCTGTCATCTAGCAAATGAACTTGATTTGCCAATTGTGGCAACCCATCCGGTGCAGTTTATGAAAAAAACAGACTTTATAGCGCACGAGGCGCGGGTCTGTATTGCTGAGGGTGAATTACTCGGAAATTCGCGTCGTCAAAAGAAGTTTAATGAGGAGCAGTATTTTCTTTCTCAAGCAGAGATGGAAAAACGCTTTGCCGATTTACCCGTTGCTTTAGCAAACTCAGTAGAAATCGCCAAGCGATGTAATTTATTACTTACGCTGGGGCAACCACGTTTACCTGATTTTCCGACGCCACCAGGCATTACGCTTGATGAGTACTTATTAGCCCTCTCAGAAATTGGTTTAGCTCGCCATCTGGAGCGGAACTTTGTAGACCCTAAAGAGCGTGCCACACAAGAGCTACGTTATCGTGAGCGCCTGATCTTTGAGGTTAAAACAATCTCACAAATGGGATTTCCTGGATATTTTCTAATCGTGGCAGATTTTATCAACTGGGCAAAAAATAATGGCGTTCCGGTCGGCCCTGGTCGTGGATCAGGTGCGGGCTCATTAGTAGCTTACTCATTAGGTATTACTGATCTAGACCCTTTGCGTTACAACTTACTCTTTGAGCGTTTCTTAAACCCAGAGCGGGTATCGATGCCCGATTTTGATATTGATTTTTGTCAGCATGGGCGTGATCGTGTGATCCAGTATGTTAAGGATAAATATGGCAAAGATGCTGTTAGTCAAATTGCTACCTTTGGCACTATGGCAGCAAGAGCAGCGATTCGAGATGTGGGCCGGGTATTGGAGCAAGGCTATAACTTTGTAGACGGTATTGCTAAATTGATTCCGAATAAGCCAGGTCAATATATGACAATTGAAATGGCGAAGAAGGAAGAGAAGCAACTAGCCGAACGCGAGAAGAATGAAGATGAAGTGCGACAACTTTTATCTTTAGCGCAACAGTTAGAGGGTATGACCCGTAACGTAGGAATGCATGCTGGTGGCGTCCTGATTGCTCCTGGAAAATTAACGGATTTTTGTCCCTTGTATACCCAAGAATCTAAAGATCAAGACAGTAGCTCAGTGATTAGTCAGTTTGATAAGGATGATGTAGAGGCAATTGGTTTAGTGAAGTTTGACTTTTTGGGCTTAACGACACTCACGATTTTGGCTGCTGCTGAAAAGTGGATTAAGACACTGCATCTGGATCGAAAAGATTGGAATATTGGTGAGATTCCATTAGATGATCAGAGGGCATTTGAAGTTTTAAAAAAGGCAAATACAGTTGCTGTATTTCAGTTAGAAAGTCGCGGAATGCAAAGCATGCTGCGGGATGCTAAGCCCGACTGCTTTGAAGACATTATCGCTCTGGTTGCTTTGTATCGTCCTGGTCCTATGGATCTCATAACTGACTTTATTGAACGTAAGCACGGACGTCAAAAAGTGGAGTATCCAGACCCCCGAATTGAGCCGGTACTTCGTGAAACCTACGGCATCATGGTTTATCAAGAGCAGGTGATGCAAATGGCCCAGATGATTGGTGGCTATTCTCTTGGTGGCGCCGATATGTTACGCCGCGCGATGGGTAAGAAAAAGCCTGAAGAAATGGCTTTGCATCGCAAGATCTTTAGTGATGGCGCTAAAGCCGGCGGCATTACTGAAGGCAAGGCCAATGAGATTTATGACCTGATGGAGCGCTTTGCGGGTTATGGATTTAATAAATCCCATGCTGCCGCCTATGCGCTCTTGGCATATCAAACCGCTTGGTTAAAAGCCTACTATCCCGCTGAATTTATGGCAGCCAACTTATCACTTGCAATGGATGACACTGATAAGGTGAAGATTTTGTATGACGATTGTTTGGTAAATCACATTCGGGTGTTCTCACCTGATATCAACACAGGGGTTTATGTATTCACCCCACTGAGGACGCCAGATGCCGCTTCTGACACGCCTTTAAGTCATATTCGTTATGGCTTGGGTGCGGTCCGCGGCACTGGTGAGGCTGCTATTGAGGCGATTGTTAAAGCCCGTGAGAGTGATGGACCCTTTAAAGATTTATTTGATTTTTGTGCGCGAGTCGATCGTAGGCAGGTAAACCGCCGGGCGATTGAAGCATTAATGAGGGCAGGCGCCTTTGATAGTTTGTATCGAGACTCAATTGCGGTGGGGGGTAATTTATACGATATTCGTTCTACCTTGTTAGCTTCCCTTGCGCGTGCCATTGAAGCAGCTGAACAGGCAGAGGCCTCTATTTATCAAGTGAGTCTATTTGAAGCGGCAGGAGAAGCTGACCGCCATTTGCCTGAGTTAGTGCGTGAGCCTGCTTGGTCTGAGAAAAAGCGCTTACAAGAAGAGAAAACAGCGTTGGGTTTATGTTTAACTGGGCATCTGTTTGATGCTTATCGTGAAGAAACCACGCATTTTATACGCCAACCTTTATCTAAGGTAGTAGAAGGCAAGGATCAACTCATTGCCGGAATTATTACCTCTGCCAGAATGCTGACAGGTCAGCGGGGCCGCATGATGATTGCTACTATTGACGATGGCTCGGCAGCAATCGAGGTCACCTTGTATAGCGAAGTATATGAACCCAATCGTGCTTGGTTAAAAGAAGATGAGCTACTGATTGCTAAAGTGAATGTCTCCCCAGATAAATTTTCAGGGGGTATGCGTGTAGTATCAGAAGGAGTGATGGATATTACGGGCGCACGCATGCGGTTTGCCCGCAATGTCCATTTGTACATCGATACTGCAATTGATTTAAGAACATTACGCAGTCAGCTAGGGCCTTATTTAATGGCCAATCGCATGCGCGATCCTAAATTAGGGCCTGCCGCAGCCTCTATCCCAGGTGGAAACGAAAGTATGAAAGGTTTGATGTTAACTGCTGCAGTAACCACAAGCGGTGGTGCTTGCTTAATGCAGTTCCCTGAAGAGTTGCGCATTTATCCCGATGATGCTTGCTTGCATGGCTTAAATCAAATTTTGGCAGCCAAACAAAGCCTTGCAGTACAAGTGCAATACCAGTAGGGATTTTGACTTACACCTAAATGACGCGCTGAACTGCTTGAATGACTTGAGCGGGCTCTAACAAATCTAAGCATTCGCTTTTGCTGCTAGCGCGATCTTCACATCCCGCCTTACGACAGGGTACGCATTCTCCAGGACCTTGCAAAATGGTGACATTGCCCACGGTTTGATGGCGGGCACGAAGTGCGTATGGTTGCTTACCCATAAAGCCATTAGGCCAAGGTCCAAAATTACTTGGGGGCGTTGGGCCAAATAGCGCAATAGTCGGCGTATGACAAGCGGCTGCTAAATGGGTGATAGAAGTATCTACACCGATATATGCCAAGGCTCCACGAATGACTGTACCTGTTTGTGGAATAGTCAGTAAACCTGCTGTGTCAACCACGCTCTCACGTGTTGTGTCATTGAGCAGCGCAAGAATATCAAGGTTAAGCTGGAGATCTTGCTTGGCAGAAGAGGCGCTTAATACCACTTGCCAGCCTTGCTCTGTTAGCCATGTAACTAAGATTTGCCAGTACGCTAATGGCCAACGTTTATAAGTCGTTAGTGGCCCTGGATGAACCACAATATAGTTTGACCTCAGTTGATTGGCAATGACTGGGGGTAAGGGCTCGCCAATAGGAGGGGTGACAGAAATAGGGCTGTTAAATAATGCTGTTAAATTGGGGTAGAAGCATTCGAGTAGTCGAATCTTTTCTGTAATGACATGTTGAGCAAAGTAATCTATGTCAACCGTGTGCAGGCAAATGGCTTTTTTCCAAGCGTTTTGTTTATCACTTTTAGCTCTCTTAGATTGATCTTGGGCAGTCAGCCCTTGTGGGTGACCGCCAAGGACACCCACTCTTCTGTGAGCAGCTATCAAACCATAAAAATAAGCACGATCACTAGGTTGGGTCACTATGGCCAAGTCGTAGCGTTGGAATAGTCTAAAGAACAAGGAAAGGTATTCTGTGAGCTTGGGTCGATCTGAAGTTTCAATAAATTGGCTAATATCTGGGTTGCCTTTGAGCATATCGAGTTTGCCGCGATAGCCCAGAAAATGAAATTGGGCATTTGGCCAAAGCTCCCGTGCTTTAGAAATCAAAGGTGTCGTAACCAATACATCACCAATTTGCCGAGTGGCAATAAATAGTATTTTTTTAGGTTGCAAGGAGGTGGCCTTGGAAAAAAAGAGTCCCATGCCTTTACTGTACTTTAGATAGGATCTTTTTGCGAACTGTGCGAGCATTTTCTGCTGCATTGGATTGATCATGAATGCGGTGAAACAAATGAAAAACTTCTGTTGCCCACGAGCCAGACTTGCGAATGAGCCCCGTACTTTGCAGCCTAAACACAAAGTCTGCATCCTCATGACCCCAACCTGTCATGCTGTCATCAAAGCCATTAATTGCTTGTGCATCGGCCTTCCAGCAGGCCATATTGCAACCTTTAATACGGCGCCAGACAAATTTCTTGTAATTACGCCAGGAGCCATCGCCCAACTTCATTTTGAGGGGCCAATATTTATTGATATCCCCAGATAGACGGTAGCTTAATAGGCTTCCTATAAACTTCTCAAAGTCCCATTTAGGCCAAGCAAGTAGTTGCTTGCTTAAAGCATCATTAAGTAATACTCGACTACCGGTTACTAAGTGCCCTGCTTGCGCTAGTTGGCGGTGGCGAGCGACAAAGTCGGGTTGCGTGATGCAATCACCATCGAGAAATATTAAATAATCTGCGTTTGCTGCTTCAATGGCTTGATTCAGAATACGTGTTTTACGAAATCCTTGATCTGCTTGCCAAAGGTGTGTGATGGGTACTGGCATAGAGGGTTTTAATAAATCAATGACTTCCAGAGTGTCCTTGGTTGAACCATCATCGGCAATGATGATTTCAAAATCAAGGTCGGTCTGAGTGGCAAGTGACTCTAGGCATAACTTGAGTGCTTGAGGCCAGTTGTAGGTGGCCAGAAGAATCGAAATCATGAGCGAGCATCCTGACACAGATGCCACAACTTAATGTAGCGGTAATACGCTCCTTGGGCATTAGACATGGCCAAGGTAAAACCCTGAGCACCATCCAAGAATCCAGCCCGAATGAAATAGGTTCTGATAAATGCCCATAAACCATGCAGAATGGCCTTCAAAGGATTGCTTCGCCTACCTTTGGCAAAAGCTTGTTCTGCAGAGGCGGTTGAGTAGCGATCAATTTTTTGCAATACCTGGGAGTAATTCATAAAACTAAAGTGCAGCATGGGGTTTTCCAGCTTTGCTACTTGCCCATTAGCAATCAGTCGTTCGTGCACTAAATCATCAGAAAAACGAGCAGTCCCACGCTTAAATAGCCTATCGACATAGTCTGGATGCCAGCCAGAATGGCGAATAAACCTGCCGCAATACCAAGATAGGCGCGGGATCGCAAAGCAATCCACATGGGCTGAATGATGGATGGCCGTCAAGATTTCCGATCGGAGCGCTGGGGTGAGTCTTTCATCGGCATCTAGGGAAAGAACCCATTCACCGGTGGCCAGGTCAAGGGCGCGATTCTTTTGAGGTCCAAAACCAGGCCAATCAGGGGGTTGGGAGACTATAGCGCCATGGTTTTTGGCGATTTCTAGGGTGCGATCAGTGCTCTTGGTATCTACCACCACAATTTGCTGGGCAATACCCTCCAAGGAGGCTAGACAATCGTCTAAATTAGCCTCTTCATTGCGGGTGATGAGTATGACGGATAAGGTGGGCATAATTCATTATATGAATGCTCAAGACCGTAGCGCCTTAAATCGCTTAATTGCCTATCTCAAACCCCATATTGGCCTGATTATTGGCTCTTTGGTAGCTATGGCCTTCGTGGCTGGAGCGGAGACTTCGATTCCAGCATTAATGAAACCCTTGCTAGATCGTGGATTTACTGGGCAACTTGACAGCAAGTTGTGGCAGATTCCTGTTTTCTTGGTAGGTCTAGCTTTAGTCAGAAGTTTGGCGCAGTTTTTATCCAATTATTTATTAACCCGTGTCATCAATGCTGTGCTCCTCAAACTGCGCGAGCAAATGTTTCAAACGCTCTTACATGCCAGTACTACCTACTTTCAGAAAAATTCTGCATCGAACTTAATTAATGCTGTTGTATTTGAAGTGAACAATGTGCTTTCGATTATGGGGGGCATGCTGATTAGTTTGGTGCGCGATTCTTTGACGGTAGTAGGCTTAATAGGTTATTTGATTTATTTAAATTGGCAGCTAACTCTAGTAGTGCTAGCCATCTTTCCGATTATCGCTTTTGTCATGAGTAAGATTAATCGGCGTTTGCGCTCACTCAATCGGGAGCAGCAAGGACTTACGAGTGAGCTTGCTTATATTGTTGAAGAATCTGCTGCTGGTTACAAAATTGTGAAAGTGCATGGCGCAGAAGAATATGAAATGCGTCGTTTTATGGAAAAAGCAGAGCGCCTACGGCAATTTGCTCTCAAGTCAGCAGTGGCTGGAGGATTAAATCAGCCAATTACGCAACTCATTGCCTCAATGGCCTTATCCATTGTTTTGGTGATTGCCTTAATGCAATCATCTGCAGAGGGCACTACCGTTGGGGGGTTTGCGGCTTTTGTGACTGCCATGATGTTAGTGATATCGCCTATCAAGCATTTAGCAGATATTAATCAACCCTTACAGCGTGGACTAACTGCAGCTGAAATGATTTTTGCTTTAATGGATCAACCTTTTGAGGAGGATGAATCTCGAAAAACGAATATGAAATCTTTAGATAAAGCTAAGGGTGCCATTCGATTTGAAGATGTGGGATTTTCTTATCAGCAAGATGTGGGGCGCAAAGATGCCTTAATGGGAGTAAATCTCAATATTAAATCAGGTGAAGTAGTTGCTTTTGTTGGCCCATCTGGAGGCGGCAAATCGACTTTAGTAAATTTACTCCCTCGCTTCTTTAGGCCTACGAGTGGGCATATTTTCTTAGACGATATGTTATTAGAAGACATTGCGCTTGCAGATGTTCGTCGTCAAATCGCTTTTGTCAGTCAAGACGTTATTTTATTTAATGACTCTATTGCCGCCAATGTGGCTTATGGAGCAACTGGGGCGAAGGGCATAGATCGTGGGCGCGTTATTGAGGCCTTAGAGGCCGCCAATCTGTCCGCTCTCATGAAGGAAATGCCCGAAGGAATTGATACACCAGTGGGTAATAATGGTAATCGCCTCTCAGGTGGACAGCGACAGCGCCTCGCAATAGCACGAGCGATCTATAAGGATGCCCCCATTTTAATTTTGGATGAGGCTACCTCTGCATTAGATTCTGAGTCAGAGCGCCAAGTCCAAGATGCGCTTGAGCGATTGATGGCTGGTAGAACCACTTTAGTGATTGCCCATCGCTTATCAACCATTGAGCATGCTGATCGTATTGTCGTTTTAGATCATGGCAGAGTAGTTGAAAATGGCTCCCATGAGGAGTTGCTGAAAAAAGATGGCCTGTATGCCAACTTACATCGTATTCAGTTTTCGAATGCTTAACTTAAAACAATATCGTATTGCTCTTGGCGAAAACTACCTTCTGCCTGCAGCTTGATGGGCTTATTAATAAAGTCACCAAGTTGCGCTAAAAACTGATTTTCTTCTTCAAGAAATAAATCAATCACGTCTGGGGCCGCCACAATTCTGAACTCTTTAGGATTGAATTGCCGATGTTCCCGCACAATCTCACGTAATATCTCATAGCAAATGGTTTGGGAAGTCTTTACTTCGCCCTTGCCAGCGCAAGTGGTACATGGTTCACAAGTAATATGTGCCAAGGATTCTCGGGTGCGCTTACGCGTCATTTCTACTAAGCCTAAAGCAGAAAATTCGCTTACTGAGGTACGCGCATGATCGCGTTCCAAGTTCCGCTTGAGCTCATGCAAGACTGATTCTTGATGGTCTTTGCTAACCATATCAATAAAGTCAATGATGATGATGCCGCCAAGATTTCTGAGGCGTAACTGACGTGCAATCGATTGGGCAGCCTCTAAATTGGTCTTAAATACTGTGTCATCTAAATTTCTGGCGCCGACATAACTTCCGGTATTAACATCAATGGTGGTCATAGACTCAGTTTGATCAATCATCAGGTAACCACCAGACTTGAGATCTACTCTACGACCTAAGGCTTTATTGATTTCTGTATCAACATCAAATAAATCAAAGAGGGCTCGTTCACCGCGGTGAAGAGTTAGCTTGTCTAATAGGTTGGGCATGTAATGGCTTGCAAAAGCTTTGAGTTTTTCAAAGTTTTCAGCTGAGTCGACCCGTATTTGTGAAGTTTCTTCACTTGCAACATCACGCAATACACGTTCTGCCAAACTCAAGTCTTGATATAGCAGGCTAGGTGCTGATTGATGATTTACCGCCTCCCGAATTCTTTCCCAAGTGGTGCGCAGATAGAGCATGTCGTGTACTAATTCAGTATCACTAGCATCTTGGGCGCTAGTGCGCACAATGATTCCACCTTTTTCATCAGCAGACATAAGGTCAGCTAAACGGGCTTTAATTGCTTCACGCTCTTCGGGTTTATCAATTCTCTGAGATACACCAATATATCTTTCGCTTGCCAGATCCGTTCCGGCCGGCGGGAGATATACCAAATTACGGCCAGCGATACTTAGTTGGGTAGTGAGACGGGCACCCTTAGTTCCAAGAGGGTCTTTAAGAACTTGTACCAGAATATTCTGCCCTTCAAAGAGCAGTTTTTCAATTTGGGCTTGGGGATTATTTTGGGTAATATCTGCCACGTGCATAAAAGCGGTGCGTTCTAAGCCCACTTCAATAAAGGCAGATTGCATACCGGGAAGAACTCGAACTACTTTTGCTAGATAGATGTTGCCCACAATGCCACGCTGGCGAGTGCGTTCTATTTGAAGCTCTTGAACCGCCCCTTGCTGAATTAAAGCCACTCGGGTTTCTTGGGGGGTAATGTTGATCAAAATCTCTTCGTTCATATGCGGGCGACTTTAGCGTGAGCCAACAGCTGGCTCACTTCAAAAATAGGAAGCCCCATGATACCGCTATAGCTTCCTTTGATGCCCGCAATAAAGGAGGCGGCTAGGCCCTGGATGCCATACGCTCCCGCCTTTCCAAATGGTTCTCCACTGCCAATATAGCTTGCGATCTGTTCTTTAGAGAGATGTGCAAACTCAACTTCAGACACTTGTACTAGGCAAAGGGGGTTGGTTTTAGGGTCAATAGTTAATACAACGGCAGTTAAAACTTCATGAGTCTTACCGCTCAACATTTCTAGAATACGTGTGGCATCAGCTGCATCGCTAGGTTTTCCTATGATTTCACCGAAGGCGTACCCGGGCAAGCTAACGGTAGTGTCGGCACACAAAATAGGTGCCCACGGTTTAGCGCTGTGATGCCAACGTTGTAAGGCAATAGCACTCTTAACAAAGGTGACCCGTTGTACATAGTCGCGTGCTTTTTCATTGGGCAGCGCTTGTTCAATACTTTCAATATCTTCGCCCGGCTGTGCCATGAGCATCTCAAACCGAACACCTATCTGTTTGAGTAACTCTTGGCGTCGTGGACTTTGTGAGGCTAGATAGATATAGGGATACACGTGCAATTTTCTTACTTCAGGGGCTTAGGCGCGATGATAGGGGTGGCCTTGCAAGATAGTCCATGCGCGATATAGCTGCTCGACTAGCAAGACCCTAGCCATCGCATGTGGCAGCGTCAAGCTAGACAGGCGCCACATAGCTTGGGCATGCTCTTTTAAGCTCATATCTAAGCCATCAGCTCCGCCAATCAGAAAGGTGACATCAAAACCCTCCTGACGCCAACTAGCTAACTGCATAGCAAGATTTTGGGTGGTTTGGTCTTTACCGCGCTCATCTAAAGCAATCACGTAAGAACCTTTAGGAATCGTAGCCATTATCTTGCCGGCTTCTTTGGCTGGTGTGAGCTCGGGTTTGATTTCTTTAACATCAATGAAGCAATCAGCAGGCATACGCTTGACGTAGTCAGCAGTTGCAATGGTGACCCATTCGGGCATTTTATGACCAACAGACACAATGGTTAGGCGCATGCCCTAATTACCCATTAATCTTCATCGTCGTCAGATTTACTGGCTTTGACAAGACCCTTTTCACTTGCTAATTTCACGCGGACAGGTTTAGCTCCCCACATACCTTCGAGCTGATAGTAGGATCGCAACATCGGTTGCAAGATGTGCACCACAATATCTCCACAGTCGACTAACACCCATTCACCTGTCTCCAAACCTTCTACAGAGATGACTTCGCCGCCTTTGGCATTGACATCTTCTTTGACGCACATCGCTAAAGAACGTGTCTGCCGGTTGCTAGTACCAGTAGCAATAATCACGCGATCAAAAAGGTCGCTTAGTTTGGTGGTGTCATAAACCCGAATATCCTGTGCTTTAACATCTTCTAGAGCATCAATAATGACGCGCTGTAATTTTTTTAATTCCATAATTTCTCTAGTATTTTTTCTTTAGTGTTTTGTTCATAGGGGTGATCTTAGCTTGATTACTTATATAAGCCTAGATTTGTGATGATTTCTAAAGCGTGCGCAGGAATTTGCTCAGGCCCTACCAATGCCTGAGAAGGGGATTTCAGGCTTGCGCGTAATTGCGTTGAAGATAGGTCTACTGAGAGGCTTTCATCTAGGTAGATATAGCCAAAAGGGTTTTTTACAAGGGTAGTTAAGTCATCGCTTTGATGCAAAGTAAGAAATTTACTGATTTGGGGGCTTAATTTGGTTTCAAAGGAGTGATGGGGCCTACTAGCGACTGCTAAGTTCACAAAATCGAGCAGTTCTTGCCAACAATGCCATGTGGGTAATTGAATGAGAGAATCGGCTCCCATGAGCCAAATAAGACTTGCATCAGGCCCAAAGCGAGCTCTTAATGCTTTTGCGGTATCAATTGCATAGCTTGGGCCAGCACGTTCGATTTCAATTCGATCGATACCAATTTGGGTTGGAATGTTTAAATATAAAAATGCTCGCGCTAAGTCGATAGCTGCAGCTTGGGTGAGTTCATACCGAATTTGGGCGCTAGTAATATCGGCGTCTTTTTGCCAAGGCTCACCACTTGGAATAAATAGCAACTCATCTAACTCTAGTAGTTTTGCAAAATGGCTCGCAAGCTTAAGATGACCCAAATGCGGCGGATCAAAAGTACCGCCCAAGACGCCAATTTTTTTTGGACTGGCTAATGAATTAGAGCTCAAATTAAGCTAGCCAATCTTGCGGTTTGAGGTAATGCTCATACAGTTTAGCTTCAGGGGTACCCGGCGTAGGTTGCCAGTTGTACCACCATTGCACTACGGGGGGCATTGACATCAAGATGGACTCAGTACGTCCACCTGAGTGCAATCCAAAAATAGTGCCCCGATCAAAGATCAAATTGTATTCAACATAACGGCCACGACGATATTCTTGAAACGCTTTTTCTGCTGCCGAGAAATCTTCTTTGTAGCGGCGTTCAACTATTGGCAGGTAAGCATTAATAAAGGCATCGCCTACAGCGCGAGTCATCGCAAAACTTTGTTCGAAGCCCAGACTATTAAAGTCATCAAAAAAGACACCACCAATACCACGGGGTTCTTCACGATGCTTTAAATAAAAATATTCATCACACCATTTCTTAAAGTGCGGATAAAGATCTTTGCCAAAGGGATCTAATGCATTCTTAGCGGTTTGATGAAAGTGCCTACAGTCTTCATCTACCCCATAATAGGGTGTGAGATCAAAGCCGCCCCCAAACCACCAGACAGGCTCTTTACCGGGTGCCTGTGCAATAAAACAGCGCACGTTCATGTGGGTGGTTGGCACTTTGGGGTTATTGGGATGAAATACTAAAGAAATCCCCATTGCTTCAAAGCTACGCCCAGCAATTTCTGGGCGATGATGCGATGCCGAAGGGGGCATTTGATCACCACGCACGTGTGAGAAACCGACACCACCTTTTTCAAGAATATTGCCGCCATCTAAAATGCAAGTGCGCCCATAGCCTTTGAGCTTGCTGTCTTCTGGTTTTTCCCAGGCATCAACTAAAAATGCTTTGCCATCTAATGCACTCATTGCACTAGTGATGCGATCTTGAAGCCCTAAAAAATAGTCTTTTAAGGCAACAAGATCGACTTGCTCGGGCTCGATAGGCGGGATGTTTGGACTGTTAGTCAAAGGTGATAGGTTCTTTATGAGAATTTATTTAATCGCGCGGTAACCGATATCTTTGCGATATTGCATGCCATCAAATTGAATCTTAGCAAGCGCTTCGTAAGCTTTTTGTTGCGCGCCCCGCACGGTATCTGCGAGACCCACTATACACATCACGCGCCCACCAGAAGTGACTAACTTGCCATCTTGCAACTTTGTACCAGCATGAAAAGTTAATTGATCTTCTGTGTCTGCAAGAATACCGGTGATGACATCTCCATTGCGGGGGGTATCAGGATAGTTTTTCGCAGCTAGCACAACGCCTAAGGCGGTGCGACGATCCCATTCTAATTCCACTGCATTCAGTGTGCCATCTACTGCATGATCTAATGCATTAACTAGGTCGCTTCGTAAACGGGCCATGATAGGTTGAGTTTCTGGGTCACCCATTCGGCAATTAAATTCGAGGCACTTTATTTTTCCGTCTGGCGTGATCATCAATCCTGCGTATAAAAAGCCAGTGTAGGGCAAGCCATCAGATGCCATTCCTTTTACTGTTGGCATGATGATTTCACGTAGAGCACGTGCATGAATTTCTGGGGTAACCACTGGGGCAGGTGAGTAAGCGCCCATACCACCGGTATTGGGGCCTTGATCAGCATCCAGTAAACGCTTGTGATCTTGACTAGTAGCTAATGCCAATACATTTTTGCCATCAACTAACACTATAAAGCTGGCTTCTTCGCCAGTGAGAAACTCTTCAATCACTACCCGAGCACCAGCATTGCCCAATTTATTGTCTGCCAACATCATGTCAACTGCTGCATGAGCATTTGCTAAATCCATCGCCACCACTACCCCTTTACCAGCGGCTAGGCCATCTGCCTTAATTACAATCGGTGCGCCTTTAGCTTCAATATAGGCATGGGCTTCTAGGGTATTGGAGAAGGTCTGGTAATCCGCTGTTGGTATGCCATGACGTTTCATAAATGCCTTGGAAAAATCTTTCGAAGATTCCAATTGGGCAGCTAATTGAGTAGGCCCAAAAATACGTAGGCCATTAGCCCGAAATAGATCCACAATTCCGGTGGCCAAAGGTGCCTCTGGACCTACCACGGTCAAATGAATCTTTTCCCGCTTGGCAAAATCAGCAAGATCTTGTAAATCAGAAAGCGGCAGATTAACAATGCCAGCAGATGTTTGTTTGGCACTTGCAGTACCGCCATTACCAGGTGCTACATATACAGTTTGGACTTGGGGCGACTGGGCTAATTTCCAGGCTAGAGCATGTTCGCGTCCACCGGAACCAATTAAAAGAATTTTCATAGCGAGCCAATAGTGAGATGGGTAATGAAGTTAAATAAGGAGTGCATAAATGAGGACTTACTTAAAGCGCAGCGTTGCTAAAGACTTCTTGCACGTCATCCAGGTTTTCAAGGGCATCTAAGAGTTTTTGCATGCTTTGAGCTTGAATACTTTCAAGGGCAATTTCATTTTCAGGACGCATAGTAACCGTGGCTAACTCTGCTTTAAGACCTGCCTTTATCAAAGCGTCTTGAATATTCGTAAATTCAGGAACAGGCGTTAATACTTCAAAAGAGCCATCTTCATGTGTAATGACATCTTCCGCACCAGCATCTAGTGCTACTTCGAGCAATAAATCTTCATTGGCACCAGGGGCAAACAGCATCTGACCGCAGTGCTTAAATAAAAATGCTACCGAGCCTTCGGCGCCCATATTTCCACCATTCTTCGCAAAGGCATGACGCACCTCAGCGACGGTGCGGGTTCGATTGTCAGTCAAACAATCTACTATGACTGCTACGCCATTAATGCCATAGCCCTCATAACGTATCTCTTCGTAGTTCACGCCCTCAAGTGAGCCGGTACCTCGCGCAATCGCCCTTTGAACATTGTCATTGGGCATATTGGCATCTTTGGCCTTATCAATTGCAAGGCGCAAGCGGGGGTTAGTAGCGAGATCTCCCCCACCTAATTTGGCAGCAACAGTAATTTCTTTAATGAGTTTGGTCCAAATCTTGCCGCGTTTTTCGTCTTGACGTCCTTTGCGGTGCTGAATATTGGCCCATTTTGAGTGGCCGGCCATACGGGTAAGTCCTTTTAATAATTTGGCTAGAGATGCCCATTTTAAGGGCTTCTAGACCAAAGGATGGCGGTCCTTACTCTTTTTTTGTTACACTCTCACCTCTTAGTTGTCAGTAATGCAGTTTTTCCTCTGCAAACACCTGCCCCGGTGATGGAATTGGTAGACGTGCCGGACTCAAAATCCGGTGCCGCAAGGCGTGGCGGTTCAAGTCCGCCCCGGGGCACCATCTCCAATCGAGATACCTGCTTTAAATCTCGTATGTTTCTGATTCATTATTCATGGCTTGCTCAACAATCTTACGCGTCAGCGTAGGGGAGAAGAGCTCAATGAAGGTGTACACAAATGATCTTAAGTAAGCGCCTTGTTTAACACCGAGATGCGTCACGTTATTACCAAATAAATGCCCCACCGGAATTACTCGCAGGTTGCGATCTCTCTCAAGGTCATAAGCAAGACCTGCAACAATGCCAATACCCATGCCTGTTTCTACATAGGTTTTGATGACATCTGCATCAATCGCCTCCAAAATAATGTCTGGACTTAAATTGCGCTGTGCAAAGGCGGCATCAATTTTGCTTCGTCCTGCAAAGGCTTTGTCATATGTAATGAGTGGATATTTAGCAATTTCTTCTAAGGTGATATTGGCTTGATTGAGCAAGGGGTGACTCAAGGGAACCATCACAACGTGATGCCATTGATAGCCTGGTAGGGCTAGTACTCCAGGAGTATTGGCTATTCCTTCGGTAGCAATAGCGATATCTGCGCGGTCATGAATCAACAACTCAGCAATTTGTCCTGGGCTCCCTTGCTGAATACTCACACGTACTTTCGGAAAGCGCTTGGTAAATTCAGTTAGCACCTTAGGCAGTGCATAACGGGCTTGCGTATGCGTGGTGGCAATCACAAAGTTACCTTGATCTTGACTTGCAAAATCTTTACCAACCCGTCGCAAGGTTTCTACTTCATCCAAAATTCGCTCAATCGACACCAGAATACGTTTACCAGGCTCAGTTAGGGATCTGATGCGTTTACCATGGCGACGAAAGATCTCCACCCCTAATTCATCTTCGAGTTCAATAATGGCTTTAGATACCCCAGGTTGCGAAGTAAATAGGGTCTTGGCTGCTGTGGTGAGGTTAAAGTTCTGCCTAACGGCTTCTCGGACAAAACGAAATTGGTGCAGGTTCATGAGAATCCAATCTATATATCTTCAATGATATAGGAATCAAATTCTATATGAGTTTTTGGTATTAAGCTTTAGAAACCCAGCGTAATCCAATCATGGCTAGCAACAAGTAAAGCAGAGGTGGCGTAATCGCAGTTAGAAAAGATGGCCAAGCGCCAAGTAGTCCGACGTTTGAGAAAAGCGAGTTGAACAACTGAAAACTCATGCCCAGCATGATGCCGCCAAAGACTTTGATTCCAACGCTACCAGCGCGAACCTTGAGGTAAGCAAAGGGGAGGGCTAAGGCTAACATCACAAAAATAGTGAATGGGTAAATCACTTTTTTCCAAAAGGCGATGGAGTGTAGTTGTGTATCTTGTTTGTTATCACGCAAGTGAGAAATAAACCGACCCAAACTCAAAATTGACATTTTTTCGGGGCTAATGAGTAAAACGCTCAAAATCTGTGGGGTGACCTCTGACTCTAGGCTAACAATGGGGTAAGTAAAAGTCTGAGCAGAGTAAACGGGGTTAAGAGGATCGACCTGTTTGGTTTCTGTAAAGCGGGTTTCGGTCACATCATCTAAAGTCCAGGTGCCTGTGCGATCAAAGCGCCCTGTGACTGCGCTACGTATCGAGAGAAGGCGATATGCATCATCGAATTCATACATGCGAATATTTAAAATCTCATTGTCTTTTTCAATCTTGCCCACGTTCACATAACGTACACCCGGCTGGATAGGGCCAGCCCCATCGGCATTGCGTAAGCGGTCTTTAACCCATACCCCGGTTTTAAATTGAGAGGTATACGAAGACCCTAAAGCCTTCATCCGGATTTTTTCAGAGAGATTTTCTGTATATGGGCCAACCCATTCACTAATGATGAGGGTAAAGAGAACTAGTGGAAGTGAGATTTTTGCTAGGGTGAGTAGTCCCCGCTTGACATCTAAACCTGCAATTCGAAGGATCGTGAATTCTGACTGACTCGCCAGCATGGCAAACACATAGATGCTGCCAATTAAACTGGCAATCGGAATAATTTCAGAGATGCGACTAGGCGCCTTTAAGAGCACATGTAAAAGTGCTAAAGGAAGCGTATATGAGCCCTTTACTGAGCCTAATTCACTCAAGATATCAAAGAATAAAAAGAGGGCCACTAAGGCAAACAGAATAAAACCAAAGGCCGCATAAATTTGCCGGGCTAAGTAGCGTTCGTAGATGTAAGGAAAGAGGCGCTTCATTTTTTAAATAGCGAAGTGGGCAATTGGCGACGCCACCATCTTAATGAAGGGTTAATGCGATTGCGTATCAACACCAAGGCAATCAGCAAGGCTAGAACATGAATAGGCCAAACCCCAATAAATACATCAACCTTTCCTTGAGCAACAAAGTTTTGTGTGAGGTTAAGAAGATTGCTATAAATCAAATAAATTAGCACCGCATAGAACATGGCCGTGTAGTTACCAAGTCGTGGATTGACATAAGCTAATGGGATTGCCATTAATACCAAGCCCAAGGCCATGAATGGTAAGCCAATGCGCCAAAGTAATTCTGCTCGGTTGGGGTTCATGGAGGCAGGGTTAGGGTCATTTAATAACTCCGCTACTGTTTTTTCTCGATCGCGTGGTGCAGGATCGATAGCATCTTTACTGCGAATATTGGTAGTGTATTTTTCGAATTCTAAAATTCTGAAGTCAGGTTGAGTTGGCAGGCCTTCATAGCGACGACCATTGTTCAAAATAATTGTTTTACCTCCGCCCTCCGCATTCTCAATAAATCCAGTAGAAGCTACTGCAACACTCAGGCGGCCATTTTTAGATTCAGCAGCAAAGATATTTTTTACCTCGCTTTTATCGACATCTAGCTCTTCTATAAAAAATACACGCTCTGCTTTGGCAGACTCCCGAAATTGCCCTGCGGCCACCATGGATACATCACTGCGCTGCTGAAAACGTTGGCTAATGAGGGTGGACTCCCGATTGGCCCAGGGCCATACAAAAAGAGCAAGTAAAGCAATGATGATGATGAGGGGCGTAGCAAATCTCAGAATGGGACGAATTAAGTTAGAAATGCTTAAACCGCTGGCAAACCATACGATCATTTCTGAATCTTTATACCAACGCACTAATACAATTAAAACTGCCACAAAGAGAGAAACTGTTAATAACACGGCCATATAGCCTAGGGTGGCTAGGGCTATTAAAACTAAGGCGTCCTCAGGGTTTACTGCGCCATTAGCGGCAAATCCCAGAATTCGGATGACCAGGGTGGTAATCATGATGGTAACTAAGACCAAAAAGACGCCACCAGTCGTAAAACTGAGTTCGCGGCGAAGGGCTTGTTTAAAAATCATGTCTGCTTAAGGTGGTAATGGGTACTTTTGGGTTTGCTAAAGTGGTGAATCCTCATGTCGGAGGATAATGGATAAATAGAGATCCCCTCCCATGAATCGACTTAAAGATACCGCAATGCAATTATGACAATTCAATTTAGCACTCAGATTTTCTCCCAAGCTGATATAAGTAACCCTAAACAGCGCAAATCTAGCCTGGCCACTTTGCTTGCGCAAGCCACAGATTGTTTGGTTTTAGCCTATGCCAAGACTGATTTAGATGCACTAGCGGGCAGTAAGCCAAAAACTGGTCTCTTAGCAGAATTAGATCAATTATTAGGGGGCGCCATTACCCATGCCAATTTACTGGGTGATTTAGATGATAAGCAAGCTAGCACCTGTATCTTGCGTGCTGAAAAATCATGGGTATCGTCAGGCGTTAAGGCCAAGCGTGTTTTATTGGTCGGCTTAGGAGATCTCCATCTTGTTGGTGCCCGCAGTTTAATTTCTTATTCCAAGGTAGCGCGAGCAGCCTTAAAGCAACTGAGTGGGGGCTCTATTGAGAGTGCCTTGTGGTTTATTCCGAGCTTTGCCTTGGGTCATCGCAGTGAATTTATTGCTGAAGAGGTTCGTCTGACTATTCAGTATGCAGGAGATCAAGCTTATCGCTTTGGGGTACGCCAACCTACCATGAAATTTAAGGCAAAAGACAAGGCAGATACTTTTAAAAAGCTCGTATTTGCTGGAAATGAGGCGTGCTCTAAAGAGCTAAGGGCGGCAGTAGCTCAAGGTATTGCGATGGTTGAAGGCATGCATCTTGCCAAAGACTTAGGTAATCTCCCACCAAATATTTGTACGCCAACTTACTTAGGTAAAACGGCTCAAGGCCTTGCCAAAAAAGTAGGTCTCAAGGTAGAGGTTTTGGGTCGCAAGCAGATCGAAGCTTTAGGAATGGGCTCGTTTTTATCAGTTACCCAAGGCTCGGACACGCCTCCTCAATTTATAGTGATGCGGCATCAGGGTGGCAAAGTAGGAGATGCCCCGATTGTCTTGGTTGGTAAGGGAATTACCTTTGATACAGGCGGAATTTCATTAAAGCCAGGCGAAGCGATGGATGAGATGAAATACGACATGTGTGGCGCTGCTTCAGTCATCGGTACTATGTATGCCATAGGCTTAATGAAGTTAAAAAAGAATGTCATTGGCGTCGTTCCGACTTGTGAAAATATGCCCTCTGGACAAGCAACCCGGCCAGGCGATATTGTAAAAAGTATGTCTGGTCAAACTATTGAAATTCTCAATACTGATGCTGAAGGCCGTTTAATTCTATGTGACGCATTGACTTATGTGGAGCGCTTTAAGCCAAAAGCGGTGATTGATGTGGCCACGCTTACGGGCGCTTGCATTATTGCTTTAGGGCATGTCCATAGCGGGGTATTTTCTGATGATGAAGACTTGGTAAATGCGTTAACCAAAGCAGGCCATGCATCCTTAGATACTGTTTGGCGTTTACCGTTAGATGCTGCATATCATGAACAACTTAAATCGAACTTTGCTGATGTCGCTAATATTGGGGGTCGCCCTGCTGGTAGCGTGACGGCTGCGTGCTTTCTGTCGCGCTTTACTGAAAAATATAAATGGGCACACTTAGATATCGCAGGTACCGCATGGAAAAGTGGTGCCGCTAAGGGCTCCACTGGAAGACCTGTGCCTTTGCTGGTCAATTTCTTGCTTGAACAACACTAAATCAGTAAACCCGTATCTAAGGCAATGATTAATGGCAAGAATTGATTTTCATAGCAATGTAAGTGATAAGCTGGAATATGCATGTCGTCTAACTCGCAAAATTTGGAGTGCCACTCTAGAGGGTGAGCCCGTTAGAAATATCGTGATCGTAGGGGAGATGGCTGATCTAAAAAAGTTAGATGACATGTTGTGGACATTTAGCAGCACAGATTTTCTACCGCATTGTTTTATTGATGATGATGCTGCATTAGAAACACCGATTGTGCTATTAGATGATTTTGCTTCTAAAGCGCTAGCGAATATCCCACATGCCGATATCCTGATTCATTTAGGGATGCGGATGCCCACAGATGTACCGGCACTTGTTGCACGTTTTCCTCGGATTGTAGAGGTGGTTACGGTCAATGAAGCTGAGCGTTTAGCTGGGCGCAATCGTTATAAGGCTTACCGAGACTTAGGTCATGAATTAAATAACTTTGACCAAACTAAAAATTAATCGTTAAGAAGATCATTGCCTATTATCTATGTTGATACATCCCCAGATTGATCCAGCTTTTATTCGCATAGGTTCGTTTGCGATTCATTGGTATGGACTGATGTATCTCTTGGCCTTCGCACAATTTTTATTGCTTGGGCGCCTACGAATTCGGGCGCCTCGATATCAAGCTTTGGGTTGGACTTATAAAGACCTCGAGGACCTCTTGTTTGCTGGGGTGTTAGGGGTGGTGCTTGGTGGTCGGATTGGTTACACCTTGTTTTATATGCCTGGGTATTACTTATCAAACCCCTTAAGTATCCTCAAGATTTGGGAGGGCGGTATGTCCTTTCACGGGGGATTGCTTGGAGTGCTGCTCGCATTATTTTGGTTTGCTCATCGGCGCAAGACTTCATTCTTTGTAGTGAGCGATCTCGTAGCCCCCTTAGTTCCCTTTGGCTTGGCTTTTGGAAGACTTGGTAATTTTATCAATGGGGAATTATGGGGTAGACCTACTGATTTGCCTTGGGCGATGGTATTTCCCTTGGTTGACTCTCTTCCACGCCATCCCTCGCAAATCTATCAGCTCTTTGGCGAGGGAATTTTGCTCGGAATTGTTTTATGGATTTATTCGAGTAAACCTAGGCAGGTTGGTCAGGTCTCAGGACTCTTCTTACTTGGTTATGGCATTTGCCGTTTCTTAGCAGAATTTGCGCGCGAACCTGATTCTTTTTTAGGTCTCTTGGGTTTAGGTTTATCAATGGGTCAGTGGTTATCAGTACCCATGATAATTTTTGGCATCTATTTAATGAGATTCTCTCAAGATAAAACGAGGTAAGACTCCTATGCTTAATGCAGAGGTCACCCTTCGAAAACTAGAAATTCTGTGTTCTTTCATCAGGACAGGTAGCCTGTCTAAAACAGCAGAAGAATTTAACCTTAGTTCAGTCAGTATTCATAAGGCACTTCATTCGCTTGAAGACGGTCTTGGCTGCCCCCTGTTTATCAAAGAGGGGCGCCTACTAAAGCCTTTACCCGCAGCCTTATATTTAGCTGAGAGCGGGCAGGATTTAATTGAGGATGCTGAACGTGCCATCAAGCGTACTAGAGCCAAAGCAGGAATAAAAGATACTCAAGTGCGTTTAGGGTCAATGTATTCTTTGACTGCAAATATCATACCCAAGCTCATTATGGGCACCAAGATTCGTAGGCCTGATTTAGATATTGATTTGTTTTTAGGCTCCAATGAAGATCTCATGAAGAAGCTAAAAGAAGGCAACTTAGATGCCATCGTCATTGCTACTCCTTCAGATGCTTTACCAGAAGATATTCAGGTGGTACCTTTATTTGAAGACAATTTGTATTTTGCTTCACCCAAGAAAGAAACTCCTGCTGCTGCACAAATTGATCTTGCAGACCACCGCCACGAAAAATTTCTTACTTTGCTCGACGGCTTTGCCACGACTTCAGGTTTTTATAGTGCTTTTAAGCAAGCGGGCTTTATACCCAATGTGGTGATGAAGGTGGGCGATATCTTTTCTTTAATGAATATGGTCGCTAGCGGTATGGGGCGAACCTTGCTCCCTGGGCGCGTAAGAGATCTGATGGGGGATGCGATTGTTTTTACCCCATTGTTAGCTAAATACCAGCTGACCCAACATATTGCGCTGATGTATCTGAAGGTTAATGAATCAAATTCTAATATTTTGTCTTTTGCAGCCCAAGCCCGTATGTTGCATCGCAATAATCTCAAATCTTAATGGTTTTCCAGTAATAAATATTAACTTAAAGTTAATAATAATGGTTCTAGCTTAATTGATTTTGAGCTCAGAGAACGATACATTGAGGCTATATAAATACCTTGATGCCGTCCTGTTTAGTGAGACAGACCCATGCTTGAGAAGTTAACCAAAGCCCGCAATTTATCTAAGGCAAATAATGCAAGCAAGCGCTTGATCTCTGAGCGTGGGGAATCAAACGCGATCAGCATGGCTGATGATGTAGTAACTCACTATCGTAAGTTAACAAAAGATCAGCATGTGCATTTTTTTAATGCGCTATTTGAAAAATTAAACCCCAATCCCCAAACTGTTTTAGAGGCCGCGCAACGATTTTCAGCTCAAGCTAATGCTCGTAACTACATTCGGCTTCAAAAGGTTTCTGAATCACCCCGGCAAGAATTTTTTCGCAGACTAAACCGAGCCAGTCAAGGCACGGCTGCAGTAGTTGAAATGCGCCGAGATCTCTTGCCGCTCTTAGAGAAACAACCAGAATTAGCAGCGGTTGATTTTGATATGCGCCACCTCCTATCTTCATGGTTCAATCCAGGCTTTTTAAAGATGCATCAAGTCGATTGGAAATCACCTGCGGAAATTTTAGAAAAGTTAATTCGGCATGAAGCAGTTCATGCAATTGATGGTTGGGATGATCTGCGCCGTCGTTTGCAGCCCGACCGGCGTTGCTTTGCTTTTTTTCACCCTCAGTTACCAAGTGAGCCCTTGATCTTTGTAGAAGTGGCCTTGCTCCCTGAAATCCCAACAGTGATTACCCCCTTGGTCGATAAGAAGGCCGAGACTGTCGAGCAAGTCTCTCAATATAAAGTGGCTGTTTTTTACTCCATCAGTAACTGTGAGCCAGGGTTGCGTGGTGTATCTATGGGTAATTTTTTAATTAAGCGAGTGGCTACTCAGTTGCATACAGAGTTTCCTGGGATTAAAACCTTTGTCACTCTATCGCCCATCCCAGGATTTATGGATTGGGTAGCAGCAGGCGCTAATTTGGGTGGCGGGATTTCTGCAGAGCGATTAAAACCTGCCCTTAAGAGCGCACTAGATCATGCTTTAACAGTACTAAAGTTAGATTCTCATTCATGGAATGAAAGATTAAGTGCTGGGTGGCATCCGGATTTAGCCTCTGATAAAGAAAAAGCAGCATTACTCAGTTTAGCTAGCGTCTATTTAGGAATTGGCTCGACTGGACGCGCTGGCAACCCAGTGGCTAAATTCCATTTGGGTAACGGTGCTAAGTTGCATTTAATCAATTGGGCTTCCGATCTATCGCGTAAAGGTTTGCGTCAGTCGGCTGGCTTAATGGTGAACTATTTATATGACTTGGGATCTGTAGAGGAGAACCATGAGCGCTTTGCTAATGGTGAAATCGTCTATTCCAAGGCGGTAGGGCGTTTAATGGCGCCTTAAGTGAAGTATGCTGGAGGAGGCTAGTAAGGTGCTAAAGGTTCATGAGGGGGCAAGAGTGGAAAAAACCAAGACCCTTTAATATAGAAGAAAGAGGTTGTATTACTTTTCAATCAGCATTACAAATAACGAAGATAACAAAGCCATCTTTAGATTTGGCAGATACAGGAGATCAAAATGAGTATTTTATTAAGCAGGTTTAAAAAGGCACTATTGTTAGTTTGCGCTCTTCCACTAGTTGCCATGGCCCAAGAGTGGCCCATTAAACCGATTACTTTTCTTGTGCCGTTTCCGGCCGGTGGTGGCACTGATGCCTTTGCCCGTCCTTTGGCAGCCCAACTCACTAAACAATTGGGTAAGCAAATTGTGATCGACAACCGTGGTGGTGCTGGCGGCACTTTAGGCGCTTCGATTGCAGCCAAAGCAGCTCCGGATGGTTATAACTTCTTTGTTGGAGCTGCGCACCATGCGATTGCACCGGCGATGTATCCCAATCTTGATTACGATATTGAGAAAAGCTTTGTTCCAGTAGCAATGATTGCCAGCCCACCTCAAGTTATTGTGGTAAATCCTAAAAATGTGCAGGTAAAGAACTTGGCAGAATTTATCGAGCTTCTCAAGAAAAATCCAGGTAAGTTTAATTACGCCAGTGCGGGTAACGGTACTGCACATCATTTAGCTGGTGAGCAGTTCAAGATGTTGACAAAAACCTTCATTACCCACATTCCATACCGCGGTGCTGGCCCAGCGATGCAAGACCTCATTGCAGGCCAGGTCGATATCGAGTTTGATGGTCTTGGTTCCTCAGCTGCGCAAATTAAGAGTGGTTCGATTGTGGCTTTGGCAGTGGCTTCTCAGAAGCGCTCACCTGGTTTTCCAAATGTCCCTACTGCAGCCGAAGCTGGCTTAGTGGGTTATGAAGTGACTACTTGGTATGGCTTGTTTGCGCCTAAGGGTACTCCTCAAGCTATTGTTGACAAAATGATTGCAGAAGTGCAAAAGGCCCTGAATACCCCAGAGTTAAAAGCCATTTGGACTAACAACGGATCTGATACGCCCAATCTAAGCGGTGAGGCCTTTGGTAAGTTTGTTGCAGCTGATGTTAAGCGCTGGGCGGCGGTTGCTAAAGCATCAGGAGCTAAGCTCGATTAATGAATGGCTTTATTAAATTATCTGTTTTGAGATTTTCATGAATTTATATTCTTTATTGGAAAAAGGTTTTCCAAAAGATAAGTCTGCTTGTGCAATACAAACGCATGACGGCCTCTATTACTCCTGGAGCGATCTTGAGCGGGCAACTGCCAAGATCGCTCATTTTCTCAAGAGTCTTAAGTTACCCGCAGGATCTCGCATTGCTGTCCAAGTAGAAAAGTCACCTGAAGCTTTATTTCTGTATTTAGCAACTATTCGGGCTGGCTATGTCTACCTACCGCTCAATACTGCCTATCAGGCAGCCGAGATTCAATACTTTATTGAGAATGCGCAGCCTGCTCTAGTGGTATGCAGTAGCCAGAATTTCTCTTGGGTCTCTAAAGTGGCTTTGAAAGCGGGTACTCAGCATGTTTTAACATTAGATGATGATCGCAAGGGTACTTTGCTCGATCGTGCTGGTAGTCAAAGCGATCAGTTCAAAACAGTGCTTGTAAAAGATGATGCTTTAGCAGCCATTTTGTATACCTCAGGCACCACAGGACGTAGCAAAGGCGCGATGCTGACCCATAAAAATTTGGGTAGTAATGCTCAAATTTTGCAAAAGTTCTGGGGCTGGAAAAAAGGTGACGTGCTCTTACACGCCTTACCCATATTTCATGTGCATGGCTTGTTTGTGGCTGCCCATGGAGCCTTGATCAATGGCAGCAAAATGATTTGGTTGCCTCGCTTAGATACTGCGCAATTAATAGCTCACATGCCAAATTCAACGGTGATGATGGGTGTGCCAACCTTTTATGTGCGCTTATTGGCTGATAAAAGTTTTACCAAAGCAGTAACACGTAATATGCGTTTATTTATTTCTGGCTCTGCGCCCTTATTGACTGAAACATTTAATACCTTTAAAGAATTAATTGGCCAGCCTATTCTAGAGCGCTATGGCATGAGTGAGACGGTGATGTTGGTCTCCAATCCTTATAAGGGTGAGCGTGTAGGGGGATCGGTTGGCATGCCGTTACCGGGCGTTAAAGTGCGTGTAATGAATGAAAATAATAAGTTGTGTGGGGTTGATGAAATCGGCAGTATCCAAGTCAAAGGCCCGAATATATTTAAAGGCTACTGGCGCATGCCAGAAAAGACCGCTGAAGAATTTACCAAAGACGGTTGGTTTAAAACGGGCGATGTAGGACGCTGGGGTGGCTCAGCCAACGGCGGTAAAGCGCCAAAAGATTACCTCTGTATTGTTGGGCGTAGTAAAGACTTAATTATTTCTGGTGGTTATAACGTGTATCCAAAAGAAATCGAGAGTTTTATTGATGACATGGATGGAGTAGAGGAAAGTGCCGTGATTGGTATTGCGCATCCTGACTTTGGTGAGGCAGTTATGGCGGTAGTAGTTCCTAAGGCCGGCGCTAAATTAGATTCTCAAGCAATGATTGCCACTCTAAAGACGCAGATAGCGAATTTTAAAATACCGAAGCGCTTAGAGATCGTTACAGACTTACCACGTAATGCAATGGGTAAGGTACAAAAGAATATTTTGCGTCAGCAATATTCAGACTAAAAACCAAATGCCTTGCGGCTTTCATTAAACATGAAGGCGGCTAGGAAAAAAAGCATTACACCAAAGATGCGTTTTAGTTGAGCAACATTCAGTTTTCTGGCCATTCTTGCACCGATGGGAGCAGTAAAAATACTTAAAGCCACAATGCAGAGCACTGCAGGAACATACACAAATCCTAAAGAGCCTGCAGGAAGATTGGGGTTACCCCAACTGCCGTACATATAACCGATCGTTGCTGCGGCAGCAATCGGAAAACCTAGTCCTGATGAGCTAGCCATTGCTGTATGGGGCTTCACGTTACACCACAACATAAAGGGTACCGTAATAAAGGCTCCACCGGCGCCTACCAAACTGGCTAGCACCCCTGCGAAGGCGCCAAAAGAAAAAAGCCCAACCGGTCCAGGTAGATCTCTTCCAGCAGTCGGTTTTTTATTAATAATCATCTGAATCGAGGTGTACACAATAAAGATGGCAAAAAATAGAGAGAGCCAAGAGGTGTTAATGGCTTCAAAGATTTCACTACCGCCAATCAGCCCACCTAATACCATGCCCGGACTTAAGGCGGCTACTAATTTCCAGTCAATTGAGTTGTGCTGATGGTGAGCCCAAATTGCTGAGGTAGTGGTAAATAGGATGGTGGCCATGCCTGTCGCAATCGCCATATGCACAATAATGTGTTGACTAAACTCTAAATGATTGAAAACGACAATCATGAAAGGCACCAGAATCATTCCACCGCCAATACCGAGTAGGCCTGCCAAGAAACCCGCTATGCTTCCGCATAGCATCAGCATCACGATATCGGCTATTGACATGAATTCCCCACCTTAGCCGCTAGGCCGTCATCCTGAACCCTAAGGTTCAAGGTGGAACGGCTACTCTGCTTCGGGTGCATTAAGAGCTTCAGGGAGTGAACAACGCGAGGTTGGCACTATGAATATCAAAAACGCTCACGCCCACAAGGTAAAGATCGTTCCTGATGCTTGCGCATCGGTTCAAGGAACTATTGGCCTTGGCGAACCAGGCAGGGAAAGGGTTTGCATCAAACTATCCACTTGATCTTCGAGAGACCGAATCTCTTCCTGAAGTTTAGAGATCTCTTCGGAATCCACATGCGAAGAAGTGGCGCTGGCAGAATGATTTATAGATGCGGCTTGTAGAGTAATGAGATCCCCGGCAATTTTAATAGCTGCCATCATGCTGGCACGCTCAATACTGCGATTGCCCCCATTAATAGCCAGCTGAATTTGCTCATCAGCTAATGTGCAGGCAGCACGTAATAATGGCTCATGCTCATTACTGGTGGCTAAAGTAATCTTTTGACCGGCGAGGGTTACTTCAATGCGTTGTTGGCTCATTGTCATCCTCTGGGGTTGGTGTGGTAATGACTTCGCCGAGTAAGTTCAATTGGCGACCATCGCTCTGTTCTGGCAGACGACTCAAAATATGAGCGATCCGTTTTTGTGCATCCCCTATTTTCCCTTCTAATTGCGAGCGATCATGATGAAGATCTTTAACCGCATCGGCGATTAATTGGACTTTAGCAGCCACTCTTTTGAGGGATGCGGAAAGGATGTCCACGGTAGGGGAGGCAATGCCAGTGGAAAGAGGTGTAGGCTCGTTCATACTGGCATTGTAGACCGAAAATGGGGCTTATTTCATGGCGTAGCGAATGCCGGCAAAGAAGTTTGAGCCTGGGGTGTTATAGCCGTAGCTGAGTTGGTAATCCTTGTTAAAAACGTTATTCCAACGGGCAAAAAGAATCCAATCCTTATCTACTTCGTAATTTGCATAAAGGTTAAAGATGGCATACCCCCCCATGGTTCCAGATGTTGTTGCTGGGGCATACGTAACGTAATTCCCTACTCTTGCTGGATCATATCTTTGACCTGAAAAAGTGCCACCACCGCCAGCTGTTAATTTTCCTTGGTGATATTCAATTGCAGCATTTCCAAAAAGGCGCGCGCGTTTTGGCAATACAGTGCCAGCTTGGTTGGTTACAACTCCAGAGCTATTGATGGTGTCTGTTTGAATAGTAGGGCTTTGTTGGTCTACGGAGGTTTTAATGGTGTAGTTGCCAATTCGAGAATTATTTCCCAATGAAACACCGCTAATTTTCACAACCCCATAATTTGTTGCGCATCCATTAATTAAGGGATTCGTACAACTACCGGTAGCAGCATAACTTGTTTGAATTAAATTGCTAATGGTATTGTTGTATGCAACTAGGTGAGTATCAGAAATTGCATTTTCATAATGCAAGCCGATTTCAGTATTCTTACTTTTTTCTGGTAATAAATTTACATTTCCATAATTTGGATAGTAAAGCTCATAAATTGAGGGTGGTTTGAAGCCAGTCCCATAGTTTGCATTAGCACGCCATTGCTTTGTAAAGAAGTATCCATAAGCAATGCTTCCTGTTGTCTGAGGTGTATATCCAGAGATGCTGTCATTGCGAAGAGCTATATTAGCCAGCTGTTTTTCATGTTTGTATTGATAAGAGGCTGCCACTGAGTTTGTATTGCGAGTCTGATTTAAGTTGGATGGAAAAATGCCATACCAACTGGAATCAAGCGCAATAAATTGAGCGTTAATATTTTGCTCTCTCCGCTCCGCTAATAGTTGCAATAGATCCCTGCCAATTTGGATATCATTTTGCCATGTATAAATAGTTTGCTTTGTTTTGGTTGTGGGATTGGAATAGAAATAGTTTCCCTGACCAAGATCTTCTGATTGAGCAACTTGAACCATACTTTTCCATATGTCTGTGATTTGATTTTTTGAGTAAGCGGCGAAAGTATTTAAGTTGGTAATATCAGTTGAAATATAGGGTACGTTGGGGTTGTAGTCATCAATGTAGTCTGAAATTTGAGATTGATTTTTAAGGCGGCTGGCTAAAAATTGCATGCCCATCTCTTGCCCTCTATCCCATTCTTGGCTGATTTGACCTGTCCCGCTACTTTTTGTATAGCCAGTGTTTTGGGGTGATGGGTAAGGGAAGGCATTTTGCTTGTAGAAATTATTGCTAGCAATCGCATTAAAACCTTGGGAGGTTTCTTGACTAGCCCCAAGGGAGTAACGTATTTTTTGATCGCCTTGAGTGGAGCCGTAAAGACTGATATCGCTTATGCTTGTTCCATAGGTTCCGTACCCAGTGGAGGCGCTGAATTGCAAAGGGCCATCACCCCTTTTTGTGAAAATTTGCACGACACCACCCATAGCGTCAGCCCCATATAGACTACTTTGAGGGCCGTAAATAATCTCAATATGATCAATCAATCCGAGGGGTATCGTAGACCAGGTAGCCCCACCAAATAGGGCTGATTCAATCCGAATTCCATCTATAAGAACTAAGCTTTGTGAATTATTAGTGCCCCTTAAGAAAACACTAGCTGGAGCCCCGCCGCTTCCATAACCAGAAACTTCTACACCGCGCTGTCTTTGAAGTAATTCGACAAGACTGGTTTGGCCTGCTTGTTCAATTTCCTCTGGCCCAATGTAGACGTTATCGGCTAAAACATCGCTAGCCTTTGTGGGTGTGCGAGTTGCTGTCACAATAATAGGATTCATAGGGTTAGATGCGCTTGCCAATAACACGGGTGCATCGCTTTGCGCAAATACTATTGATGAGCTAAGAATGATTACTGCGCCGCAAAGTAGGGCGCCAAACTGCTTGCTGTTGAACTGCTGCTTCATGATGAACTTTCTGCCTTCGAGTCACCTAGCTCACTTCCCCGTAAGCTGGGTTGAACAGAATTTCACTTTTGAGAGTTCATGCGTCAATTGGGCGCCTTTACCAGGAGGGTTCGGGACACTTCATCGGCGCGCGAAGGTCCCCGTCCGCAAAATTCCACCTGTCTTGGCCGGTATCCGGGCTGTAAATCTCAGAATCTGGCCTTCCCATGCGATTGACGCGCACAGTGGCTTTGTCAGATTCCTGACAGATTTCATCAAGATGAAGTCTGTATTTACTTACCGTTGCGGGGGCAGCACACGTTGAGTGTTTCCCGTTTAACTTTATTGCACTGCAATAAAGCACCACGACCTCATTATTTTATCTCACTCTCAGTAGGCAACCCTGCAAAAACACTAAAAAAGCCTACAATAAGAGCTCTAGAATTGAGAATTTATGACCGGATTAGATAAACACCCTGAAAAAAACCTGATTCGTTTGCAGCTTAGCCAAAATACGGTGCTAAAAAACTTGGATTCAGAAGCAATGGCTGATTTAGAGCGCCATTTACTGATCTCGGATCTTAAAAAATCCGATATCTTGTTGCATCAGGGCGATCATCAGATGGAGCAATATTTCGTTTTGGATGGCATCTTAAGGCGGATTGTTTCTAGTCCAGATGCCAAAGAGATGATTTTGCGTTTTGCCATCGAAAAAGATATTGAAACGAGCTATGCCGCCTGGCGCTTAAAGACAGCCGCACCTTATAGCATCGCTGCAGTCACTAAAGCCCGTGTGGCCCGCTTGCCTATGAAAAAGTGGGCTGAGTTCCTAGAAGAGCATAAGCCTCTAAAGGAAAGCTTTGAGTTTGAGGTGATGCGCCTGATGAGTGAAATCATGGCCCATACCATTACTTTGCATATGCTCGATGCACCTGGACGGGTGGAGCGTTTTTTACGTAAATATGAAGATTTATTTGAGCTTCTTCCTAAAAAGGAATTGGCTGCCTACCTTAATCTTTCCCCAGAGACCTTAAGTCGTCTCAAAACGAAGCACAAAGAGCTTTTCATCTAGAGCAAAACCCTAAACTGAACTAGATTTCGGAGGAAATTGACCGAAGTCAATGATCATCTGCACCCCCAAGCCTAAGATTCAATTCTGGCTAAGCGGGTACGCTTACCTAATCACCTGTAGCAATACTAATAACTTATTTGGAGACAGTTAGCGAGAGCTAGATTCCATCGAATAGTATTTCAATATGTGCGCTGTAATTAACCTAAAAATTCTATGACAACTGACAATCAAAACCTACCCGTAACCGATGGCTTTCATCTGGTCATCGAGGCCCTGAAAGCAAATGATCTCAACACCATTTTTGGACTTGTAGGAATTCCAATTACGGATTTATGTCGCTTAGCACAAGCACAGGGAATGCGGTTTATTGGTTTTCGTCACGAGCAACATGCTGGTAATGCAGCAGCGATTGCTGGGTATATGACGCAAAAGCCAGGAATATGTTTAACAGTTTCTGCTCCTGGTTTTTTGAATGGCTTAACCGCGCTAGCTAATGCGACCGTCAACTGTTTTCCTATGATTTTGATTAGCGGTTCAAGTGAGCGAGAAATCGTGGACCTGCAGCAAGGTGATTATGAAGAGATGGATCAACTCAATGCAGCCAAGCCATTTTGTAAAGCAGCCTATCGCATTAATCATATTGAAGACATTGGTATCGGTTTTGCTCGTGCTATTCGTACAGCGGTCTCTGGTCGTCCCGGTGGCGTTTATTTAGATTTACCTGCACAGTTACTCAGTCAAACTATGCCAGTGGAAGCCGCCAAGAAATCCATTTTCAAGGTAATCGATCCAGTTCCACGTCAAATACCAGCTGCCGATGCAATCGAGCGTGCACTCAATGTTTTAAAAGGTGCAAAGCGTCCTTTAATTCTGTTGGGTAAGGGCGCAGCATATGCCCAAGCCGACGCAGATATTCGTGCTTTGGTTGAAAAATCTGGCATCCCGTACTTGCCTATGTCGATGGCTAAAGGATTATTGCCAGATAACCATCCACAGTCGGCTTCTGCAGCCCGCTCTTATGTATTAGCTGAGGCTGATGCCGTATTGTTAGTTGGCGCTCGCCTGAACTGGTTGTTGGCTCATGGCAAGGGAAAGACTTGGGGTAAAGAGCCTAAGAAATTTATTCAAATTGATATTCAGGCAAATGAAGTTGATAGCAATGTGCAAATTGATGCACCAGTCATTGGTGATATTGGCTCTTGCGTTGGCGAACTCTTAAAAGGCATCGCTGCAGTTCCTAAGCCAAGCGCTGAATGGATCAATGCAATTAATGAGAAGAAAGATAAGAACTTAGCGAAGATGGCTGAAACTTTAGCCAAAGAAGTATCGCCCATGAACTTTCATGGTGCATTAGGCGCTATTCGGAATGTAATCAAGCAAAACCCAGATGTGAACTTGGTAAATGAAGGTGCTAATACACTCGACTTTTGCCGTGCCATCGTAGACATGTATAAACCACGTAAACGATTTGATTCTGGTACTTGGGGAATTATGGGTATTGGCATGGGTTATGCGATTGGTGCGGCGGTCACTAGTGGGCTACCTACGATTGCGGTAGAGGGTGATAGCGCATTCGGTTTTAGCGGCATGGAATTAGAAACCATTTGTCGTTATAAGCTACCCATCACCACAGTGGTATTTAATAACAACGGCGTGTATCGCGGCACTGATGTCAATCCAACGGGTGGCGCTGATGTGGCCCCCACCGTATTTGTTAAAGATGCCCGCTATGACAAGATGATTGAGGCCTTTGGTGGCATTGGTTATTACGTCACGACCCCAGCAGAATTAGAAGCAGCTTTAACACAAGCAATAGCTGCAGGCAAGCCAGCCCTCATCAACGCAGTGATTGATGAGACCGCAGGAACAGAGAGTGGGCGCTTAACTAACTTAAACCCATCAACAGCCAAGAAATAAGAACAAGATTTAAATAACTATAAGTAATTTACTAAGGAGAAGTAATATGACTAAACCATTAGACGGCATTCGGATTATCGATTTTACGCATGTACAAGCAGGGCCTGCTTGTACCCAGTTATTGGGATTTTATGGCGCAGATGTTATTAAAGTTGAACGTCCAGGGTCAGGCGATGTCACCCGTAGCCAATTGCGCGACATTCCAGATGTAGATGCACTGTATTTCACGATGTTAAATGGTAATAAGCGCTCATTGACACTCGATACTAAAACTGCCGAAGGTAAGGAAGTATTGGAGAAGATGATTAAAGCTTCTGATGTGATGGTTGAAAACTTTGGACCAGGCGCATTAGATCGCATGGGCTTTTCTTGGGCACGTATTCAGGAATTAAATCCAAAAATGATTTTGGCTTCAGTCAAGGGATTTAGTGATGGCCACTCATATGAAGATTTAAAAGTGTATGAGAACGTTGCACAGTGTGCTGGTGGTGCTGCCTCTACCACTGGTTTCTGGGATGGCCCTCCAACGGTTTCTGCTGCTGCTTTGGGAGACTCCAACACAGGTATGCATTTAGCTATTGGTATTTTGACTGCATTGATGCAACGTCAAAAAACTGGCAAAGGGCAAAAAGTTTCTTGCTCAATGCAAGATGCGGTATTGAACCTTTGTCGTGTGAAATTACGCGATCAACAGCGCTTAGATAAAATTGGTTATCTTGAAGAGTACCCACAGTATCCACACGGAACATTTTCTGATGTTGTGCCACGTGGAGGTAATGCAGGTGGCGGTGGTCAGCCAGGCTGGGTACTGAAATGTAAGGGTTGGGAAACAGATCCTAACGCTTATATTTATTTTACGATTCAAGGACATGCTTGGGAGCCAATTACTAAAGCTATTGGCAAACCAGAGTGGGCCAGCGATCCAGCTTACATGACTGCACAGGCTCGTCAAGATAAGATCTTTGATATTTTTGCAACGATTGAAGATTGGCTCAAAGACAAGACTAAATATGAAGCAGTCGATATTTTGCGTAAATTTGATATTCCTTGTGCGCCAGTATTGTCCATGAAAGAACTAGCGGCATCTCCAGACTTACGCAAGAGTGGCTCAATTGTTGAAGTAGACCATAAAGTGCGTGGTAAATATTTAACGATCGGTAGCCCCATTAAGTTCTCTGACTTAGAGGTGGAAGTAAAGCCTTCACCAGTATTGGGTGAGCATACGGATGAAGTGTTAGCTGACTTAGGTTATGGCAAAGAAGAAATTGCCAAGTTGCATGAAGCAAAAGCGGTCTAATAAAAAAGTATTTATTTGCTTTAGTCCTCCAGGCGCTCCTTGTGAGCGCCTTTTTTACCTTTCAATATATAAGGTCATTAGGCTGGCAATATGAGAACCTCTATCGATTTACATCAACTAGTTGACTGCGTTGGCGATGCAGTGATTGTTTCGGATGTCAATGAAAAAATTATTCTCTGGAATGCTGCAGCTACTCGCATTTTTGGGTTTTCTGAAGAAGAGGCTCTTGGAAATACCCTAGATCTGATTGTTCCGGAGCGTCAGCGTCCTAGACACAGTGAGGGTTATGCTAAATCTATGCAAACAGGAACTACCCGTTATGGCTCCTCTTTATTGAAGGTTCCAGCAAAACATAAAGATGGTCGTAGTCTATCTATCGCATTTACAGTGGGCATGCTTTTTGATGAAAATCATCAAGCCTATGGCGTAGCTGCTGTGATACGAGATGAAACCGAGCGCTTCGCAGAGGAAAGAGCCCTGAAAAAACAGCTTTTAGACCTTGAAAAACCGCATTCTTAACCTGATATAAGCTGTATTGAGCTTCATTAACTTTCTGAGCGACAAGCTAACAAAGCTCTATTTATCACCAACTGGCGCTGGTAAAATCGAGCAATTCAAAAATTTCAATCTTATTGGGACTTAAATCATGGCAAAAGCACTCGAAGGGGTCAAAATCCTCGACTTTACTCACGTTCAATCAGGTCCCACCTGCACTCAGTTGCTTGCTTGGTTTGGGGCTGATGTGATCAAGGTAGAAAAATCTGGAGAGGGTGATGCCACTCGTGGACAACTGCGTGATCTGCCTGATGCGGATAGCTTGTATTTCACAATGCTAAATCATAATAAGCGCTCAATTACTGTTAACACCAAAACAGCACGCGGTAAGGATATTTTGGAGCGCCTTATTAAAGAGTGTGATGTGTTAGTTGAAAACTTTGCCCCTGGCGCCTTAGATCGCATGGGTTTTTCTTGGGATCGTATTCAAGAACTCAACCCAATGATGATCATGGCTTCCGTTAAAGGTTTTGGCCCTGGTCCTTATGAGGATTGCAAGGTTTATGAAAATGTTGCGCAGTGCGCTGGTGGTTCAGCTTCTACTACTGGTTTTGATGATGGGCCTCCTATGGTCACTGGCGCTCAAATTGGTGACAGTGGCACTGGTTTGCATTTGGCTCTAGGTATCGTGACTGCACTATATCAACGAACCCATTCTGGGCGAGGTCAAAAGGTTTTAGCAGCGATGCAAGACTCTGTATTAAATCTATGCCGTGTCAAATTACGTGATCAACAGCGCTTAGAGCGTAATGGCATCATGCAAGAGTATCCACAGTATCCAAACGGCGAGTTTGGTGACTCCGTACCTCGTGCTGGTAATGCCTCTGGCGGTGGTCAGCCAGGCTGGATTCTGAAATGTAAGGGTTGGGAAACTGATCCGAATTCTTATATCTATGTCGTTGTTCAAGCCCCTGTTTGGGAAGCGATTTGTAAGGTGATTGGCCGAGAAGATTGGATTACAGATCAACATTTCTCATCAGCAATGGCGCGTTTGCCTCGCCTGATGGAGATCTTTGGCGAGATTGAGAAATGGACTTCTACATTAAGTAAGTTTGAGGCGATGGACATTTTAAATAAGTACGATATTCCCTGCGGACCCATTTTGTCCATGAAAGAACTAGCAGAAGAACCATCTTTACGCGCTACTGGAACTGTGGTGGAAGTAGATCACCCCATTCGGGGTAAGTATCTGACGGTTGGCAACCCAATTAAGATGTCTGATAGTGAAACTGTAGTGACTCGTTCTCCATTATTAGGTGAGCATACTGATGAGATTTTGAGTGAGCTTGGTTTTAGTACAGATGACTTGATTTCACTACGTCACGACAAGGTTATTTAATATGCGAGTTGCACTGATTGGGAGTGCTGATTTTGGTAAGGCAGCTTTAGAGGCTTTTTTAGCTCGTGGTGATCATGTGGTCGCCGTCTTTTGCCCACCAGATAATCCCAAATCTAGTAAACCTGAAGTGCTTAAAGAAGCGGCGCTTGCCAGCGGAATTACACCTTTACAATTTGCCTCTCTCAAAAGTGCAGAGGCTGCTCAAGCCATGATTGATAGTAAGGCTGACATCTGTGTCATGGCTTATGTACTGCAGTTTGTACCTCAAGAGCTTTGCAAGATTCCAAAGCATGGCACGATTCAATATCATCCATCGCTCTTGCCAAAATATCGCGGTCCTAGTGCGATTAATTGGGCAATCGCTTTAGGTGAAGAAAAAACGGGCTTAACGATCTTTCGTCCAAGCAATGGCCTAGATGAAGGCGCAGTCATTTTGCAAAAAGAAGTACAGATTGGCCCCGATGACACTTTGGGCAAAGTTTACTTTGATCATTTATTTCCATTAGGGGTTCAGGCTTTGCTTGAGGCTGCTAACCTAGTGGTCTCTGAAAAGCATCAAGAACTAGCCCAAGATGAATCACAAGCAAATTACGAAAGTTGGTTTGATGCCAACGCTGCGCAGATTCATTGGGCTACGCACATTACTCAGATCTATAACGTTATTCGGGCTTGCAATCCAGCGCCTGGTGCCTGGACTAAATTTGGTGAACAAAAAGTACAAATTTATGATGCTCATCAGCATCTTGCCCAGACCTTTGCTGATGTCAAAGGCAAGCCTGGAGAGGTGACACAAATTACCTTGGATTCGTTCTTTGTTGCCTGCCATGGTGGGCAGATTGAAGTCCTTAAAGCTAAAGGCGCTGCTGGAAAAGTAAGTGGCGCTGAGCTGGTTAAAGAGTTGCATTTAGAAGTGGGTCAGTTCTTTACGCTGTAATTACCAAGGGGTAATTAAATCTCTAAGTTATCAATCAAGCGTGTTTTGCCAAGCTTGGCTGCCGTCAGGATGACGAGTGGTTCACCAGCTTGCAACTGTTCATTGGATGCTGGTGCTAAATCACTTTGCTGACGAATAGCAATGTAATCAGGCAGCCAGCCACGTTTCACCAATGAGGCGATGGCTGCTTTTTCAATCTCGGAGATAGATTGGGTATTGCGCTCATTCAGGTTTTGCACTTGTTCACGAACCTCTTTTAAAACTCTTTGTAATACTGGAGCCTCTGCTCGTTCTTCAGTCGAGAGGTAGCCATTACGTGATGAAAGCGCTAAACCATCTTCGGCGCGAATGGTTTCTGCTGGAATAATGGTCACTGGCAAAGCAAACTGTTTAGCCATCTGACGAATGATCATCAACTGTTGGTAATCTTTCTTGCCAAAGACGGCTACTTTAGGCTGTACACAAGACAAAAGCTTAAGCACTACTGTGCAAACGCCTTTAAAAAACCCTGGACGAAACTCGCCCTCCAAAATATCCCCTAACTGTTGTGGTGGATCTACACGGTATTCTTGAGGCTGAGGGTAGAGCTCTCGCTCAGTCGGTGCAAACAGAATATAAACACCTTCTTTTTCTAATTGATCAATATCTGCTTGCATGGTGCGCGGATAGTTATCAAAATCTTCGTGAGGACCAAATTGCAGGTGATTGACAAAAATGCTGGCTACAACAGGATCACCATGCTGTCTTGCAAGGCGCATCAGTGACAGATGGCCTTCATGCAAGTTGCCCATGGTAGGCACAAAGGCAGCTCGGTTTTGGCCGCGCAAGTGATCGCGTAATTCTTGTATGTCGCTAATGATTTTCATGCGTTAGGGGTATATGCGAGACGGACATAAATAGGGGCATACGGATCAGCTTGAGTAATTTCTACTAAGGCTTCTCGTGAGAGTTCAAGCATTGCAATGAAGTTCACAATGACTACTGCCACTCCACCACCAGATTGAATCGCATCTTCGAATAATTCACCAAACTCAACAAAGCGGGTACTTTGCAGGCGACGCAAAATGCGGGTCATAAAGTCACGTACTGACAGTGCTTCACGAGTAATGGTGTGATGTTGATTGAGTTTGGCACGGTGCAGAACATCGCGCCAAGCCATTTGTAAGTCATTTACATCTACCTCGGGCCAAGTAACAGCAACTGTAGTGTCTATATAGCCGTGCGCGATCTGAAAGTCGCGACCTTGTTGGGGAATTTGGTCTAATTCTAAGGCGGCTAATTTCATACGCTCGTATTCTAGGAGGCGACGCACTAATTCTGCACGAGGATCATCAACCTCTTCATCGCTATCTGCTTTTTTCATTGGCAAGAGCATGCGAGATTTAATTTCAATTAACATCGCGGCCATCAGCAAGTACTCAGCTGCAAGCTCTAGGTTGTAATGACGAATTTGGTCGATGTAGCTCAGATACTGGAGAGTAACCTGAGCCATTGGAATATCGAGTACATTGAAATTTTGCTTGCGAATCAAGTAGAGCAAAAGGTCTAGCGGACCTTCAAATGCCTCTAGAAAAACTTCTAGGGCATCTGGTGGAATATAAAGATCCGTTGGCAGCTTAAATAAAGGCTCGCCATATAACTTGGCAAAAGCTAAAGACATTCCATCTGTGACCGATGGAGTGCTATCGAGTAAATCCGATAAGGGCTGCGTGCTTGGTTCAGTCATTCGAGTAAACGTAGGCGCGTTGCTTCAATTTAGCGGCCTTTGCTCGACGCTGTTCTTCTGTAGTGAGGGGTTCTTTATCCCAAAGGAGTGCACGACCAGCTTGTTGGCCCGCTTCTAGATCGGGTTGCTCGGATTTAAGCTCATTTAAGAACTGGGTGAATTCGGATTGATATCTGGCCATGGCATTTCCTAAAATACTTAATTAATTCAATAACTTATAAAAGTAACTCAGCAATAATGCATGCTTAGCCCATCATTATTAACGATTTTTCCTACATGCTAGCCAAATTTGTGCTGTTGAGGCTGATTTTAAAGGTTGGCAGCTAGTAAAGCCTCGATTTGAGGGGCTTCTACGCGTGTCATGAGGTGTTTATAGGCCTTAATCGGGTTTTGGCTGTTTAAGGGCGTATGGACATCATGCCAACTTAATGGCGGTATTGAGAGGAATTCTTCTGCTCTTGCAGCTACATTGGGCAATACCGGCTTGAGATAGAGGGTAAGCAAACGGAAGGCCTCTAGGGTAACGCTACAGACCTGCTGCAAATCTGCTTCCCGTTCTGGGGTTTTAGCAATCTCCCAAGGCTTATTCTCATCAACATAGGCATTGACCTTGTCTGCAAGCTCCATGATGGTGCGCAGTGCTTTGGCATATTCTCGTGCTTCATATAATGCAGCAATTTTTTCGTTAGCTCCAGCAATCTGTGTCAGTAAGGGATTACTCATTGCTTGATCAGCAACAATGCCATCAAAACGCTTAACCAAAAAGCCCGCGCTACGACTTGCGATATTGATGAACTTACCAAGTAAGTCACTATTGACTCGAGCAACAAAGTCTTGCAGATTAAGGTCTAAATCTTCCATGCTGTCATTTAGCTTGGTGGCAAAGTAATAACGGAACCACTCTGGATTAAAGCCAGATTCAATTACGCTGTGCGCAGAAATCAGAGTGCCACGTGACTTACTCATCTTCTCACCATCGACTGTTAAAAAACCATGCGCAAAAACATTAGTGGGAGTACGGTAACCAGAAAAATGCAATGTAGCTGGCCAAAACAGCGTATGAAAGTAAAGAATATCTTTACCGATGAAATGGTATTGCTCAGTAGTGGTGTCAGGCCTTACCCACTCTTCAAAGTTAAGGCCTGTTTTATTGCAATAGTTCAGAAAGCTCGCGTAGTAGCCAATCGGAGCATCAAGCCAGACATAGAAGTATTTGCCTGGCGCATCTGGAATCTCAAAGCCAAAGTAGGGGGCATCCCGGGAGATATCCCAGTCACCTAGCTTGCTCTCACCGGGTTGACCAACCCATTCTTTCATCTTATTGCGCGCTTCGGGTTGTAGCGGTGTTTTTACTTGAGTCCACTCACGCAAGAAGTTCTCACAACGGGGATCTGACAGCTTAAAGAAATAATGATCAGATACTTTTTTTATTGGGGTTGCGCCACTTACTACAGAAATTGGGTTTTTTAAATCAGTAGGCGAGTAGGTAGCGCCACATTTTTCACAAGAGTCGCCGTATTGATCTTTAGCGCCGCATTTGGGGCACTCGCCTCTAATAAAGCGATCCGGTAAGAACATTTCTTTCACGGGGTCATAGGCTTGCTCAATCGAGCGCATTTCAATCAGCCCCGCATCGCGTAGCTTGAGATAAATGCTCTTGGCCAGCTTTTCGTTCTCAGGACTATCAGTGGTGTAGTAATTGTCAAAAGAAATAAAAAAATCATCAAAGTCGCGCTTATGCTCTTTCCAGACATTGGCGATCAACTCTTTAGGTGTTAAACCTTCTTTTTCAGCACGCAACATGATGGGGGTGCCGTGGGTATCATCAGCCCCAACATAATGCACTTCATGACCCCGCATTCTTTGAAAACGCACCCAGATATCGGTTTGAATATATTCCACCAAATGCCCAATATGAATCTGGCCGTTGGCATACGGCAGGGCTGAGGTAACAAGAAGGCGACGTGGGGAGCTACTCATGAAAAACGGACTTAAATAAGAATCAATTGAAATTAGGTGAGGATATGATTATGAGGCTTGGGTCATAGTTCAGCAGTAATTTTAGACTGCGGTTAAAGTGAACACCGACTCAAAAACAATTAAAGAGACTGTTTTATGGCTGTTTCACCAACAATTGAGATGTCCAATGCATCCGTGCCCCTGGTTCATGAGGTCCAGATTATGGATGAGCTAGGGCGCCATAAAACGACCTATATTCCTGGTGAACGCCCTTTAACCATCTATTTGGATAAGCGGGAGGTCGTCACATTGATGACCTTGGGAAGCGCTCCAGAGGCCTTAGTCTTGGGTTATTTACGTAATCAGCGGATGGTGGAGTCTATTGAAGATGTTCAGAGTATCCAAGTAGATTGGGAAACCGATTCTGCGGCGGTTAAAACTCATCGCAGTACGGTAGATATTGATGCTCTCACGAGCAAGCGGGTAGTTACTACGGGATGCGGTCAGGGGACGATGTTTGGTGGCCTGATTGAGGAGATGGCTAAGATTCGTTTGCCCGATGGCCCTGTATTGAGTCAGGAGGCTATCGTGGCCCTGATTGATGAGATTAGAGTGCATGACTCTATTTATAAGCAATCTGGCTCAGTGCACGCTTGCGCCGTGTTTGAACGGGATGGCAATGAGCGGGTTCGTTTACTGCATTTTATTGAAGATGTTGGTCGCCATAATGCTGTGGACTCTATTTCTGGGTTGATGTGGCTGGCAAATAAACCGGGTAAAGAATTGATTTTCTTTACTACTGGAAGGCTTACCTCTGAGATGGTCATTAAGGGGGCGCAAATGGGCATTCCTTTTTTACTAACCCGTTCGGGTGTCACATTAATGGGGCTCGAGTTGGCTCGGCAAACTCATCTCACCATCCTTTCTCGTTGTTCAGGAAAGCACTTCGAGATTTATAACGCCCCTGAAAGGGTGCTATTTAATCAGGCTGTTTAGCTCTTAAGGGTCTAGTGAGCTGACAATAAGGGCTTCTGTGGCCATAAAATCATGGGCATTAGCCTCCGAAGGTTTTACAATTTGGCCATGACTATTAAATCAGACCACTGGATCCGCCGCATGGGCGAGCAAGGCATGATCAGCCCATTTGAACCTGGCCAAGTTCGCCACGATGCTGCCGGTAACAAAATCGTCAGTTATGGCACTTCAAGTTATGGTTATGACATTCGTTGCGCGGATGAATTCAAGATATTTACCAATATCAACAGCACTATTGTTGATCCTAAGAATTTCGATGAACAATCGTTTGTCGATTTTAAGGGCCCTGTATGCATTATTCCTCCCAACTCATTTGCTTTGGCAAGAACGGTGGAGTATTTCAAAATCCCTCGTAGTGTATTAACGGTTTGTGTGGGCAAGAGTACTTATGCGCGCTGCGGCATTATCGTGAACGTTACCCCATTTGAACCTGAGTGGGAGGGCTATGTCACTCTAGAGTTCTCCAATACCACGCCATTACCAGCCAAGATATACGCAGGTGAGGGTTGTGCACAGGTCCTCTTCTTTGAAAGTGATGAAGTGTGTGGTACATCCTATAAAGATCGTGGCGGTAAGTATCAAGGTCAGGTGGGTGTAACCCTGCCTAAAACTTAAGTTATTCATGGCATTGAAGGACAATCGATTTAATCGCCGCCCTGAGCAGATTAATCTAGAGGAATATCGAGCTACCCTTAGCCGCTCTACGATTGCGCGCCCTGAAAATAATTTTTATCACTGGCTTTTAGGTACTTCTTGGTTAAAGTTCCTAATACTAGTTATTTTTGTATACCTTGGTACCAATCTTCTTTTTGCCTTTATGTACTTAGCCTGTGGTGATGGGGCTATTACTAATGCTGTCCCTGGATCTTTGCTAGATGTTTTTTACTTTAGCGTACAAACTATGGCTACGATCGGCTATGGTCGGATGACGCCGGTTGGCAATTGGCCTAATGGCATTGTGACTTTTGAGGCCTTTTTTGGCATTGTGTATTCTGCCTTAACCACTGGTTTAGCATTTGCTCGTTTTACAAGGCCAACTGCAGGGGTGCGCTTTTCTAAGGTGGCGGTGGTGGGTAACCATGATGGGATTAAGACTCTGAAGTTCAGGGTCCTTAATGAGCGTAGTTCTCATATTGTTGAAGCCCAGCTCCGCTTATGGTTGATTGCTGAGAGTATGACTGTAGAAGGCGAGCGCTATCGCCGTTCAGTCGAGCTGCTATTACATCGAGCTGAAAGCCCAGTTTTTTCCTTAACCTGGACGGCAATGCACAGCTTAGACGAGAAAAGTCCTCTAGTTGAGTATCTCAATCAAAGCGGGCCTGATCAACAGTGGCATCTACTTATCACATTTACTGGTTACCATGAGAGCTTGGCTAACCAAGTTTATTCTCGTCACGTGTATTTGCCTTTAGATGTTCGGCAAAATGCTAGTTTTGTCGATATAGTCACGGTTGCGCCAGATGGGGGTCGGGTAATTGATCTGACTAATTTTGAGAAGTGGGTTCCGAATGATTCGGATAAGCCAGCAGGAGAGTTTTTATGAAATTTCGTTTCCCAATCATCATCATTGACGAAGATTTTCGCTCGGAAAATATTTCAGGCTCGGGTATTCGTGACTTAGCTGAAGCGATTGAAAATGAAGGTATGGAGGTTATTGGCTTAACTAGTTATGGTGATCTCACTTCTTTTGCACAGCAGGCCTCACGAGCCTCCTGTTTTATTGTTTCTATCGATGATGAAGAATTTGTTTCTGATTCCGAGGATCATGATTTACCAGCATTAAATAATTTACGCGCCTTTATTACTGAAGTGCGTAAGCGTAATGAAGATATCCCTATCTTCTTGTATGGTGAAACCCGTACATCACGCCATATGCCTAACGATATTTTACGTGAATTGCATGGCTTTATTCATATGAATGAAGACACCCCAGAATTCGTAGCCCGTCATATTATTCGTGAAGCTAAGGTGTATTTGGATTCCCTAGCGCCACCTTTTTTCCGCGCCTTAACCAACTATGCTTCTGAAGGCTCTTACTCTTGGCATTGCCCTGGTCACTCAGGTGGTGTAGCGTTTTTAAAGAGCCCAGTAGGAAGAATGTTCCATCAATTCTTTGGTGAGAATATGTTGCGTGCGGACGTATGTAATGCCGTAGAAGAATTAGGTCAACTGTTAGACCATACTGGCCCTGTATTGCAAAGTGAGCGCAATGCCGCTCGCATCTTTAATGCCGACCATTTGTTTTTTGTTACTAATGGCACCTCCACATCCAACAAGATTGTTTGGCACTCAACCGTTGCTCCTGGCGATGTCGTTTTGGTCGATCGTAATTGCCATAAATCCGTGATTCATTCAATTACCATGATGGGCGCTATTCCGATTTTCTTAATGCCCACTCGTAATCACCTTGGCATTATTGGCCCCATTCCTAAAGAGGAATTTGAGTGGAAGAACATCAAGAAAAAGATTGACGCCAACCCCTTTATCAAAAATAAGGATATTGTTCCTCGCGTGATGACGCTCACACAAAGTACCTATGATGGCATTGTGTACAACGTAGAAATGATTAAAGAGATGCTTGATGGCAAAGTCGATTCATTGCACTTTGATGAGGCTTGGTTACCACATGCTGCATTCCATCCTTTCTATAAGGATATGCATGCAATTGGACCAGATCGCAAGCGTACTAAAAAGAGTTTGATGTTTGCCACCCAATCTACTCACAAGTTATTAGCAGGCCTCTCGCAAGCCTCGCAGGTATTGGTCCAGGATGCCCAAGAACAGAAGCTTGATCGTGATTGTTTCAATGAAGCCTATTTGATGCATACCTCTACAAGTCCGCAATACGCCATCATTGCCTCATGTGATGTCTCTGCTGCCATGATGGAATCTCCTGGAGGCACCACTCTTGTAGAAGAATCTATTGCTGAAGCGATGGATTTTCGCCGTGCCATGCGTGAGGTAGATGAAAAGTTTGGTGCTGATTGGTGGTTTAAGGTTTGGGGCCCTGATCATCTAGCCGAAGAAGGGATTGGCGAACGCTCAGATTGGGTGTTAGAGCCTTCAGCTAGCTGGCATGACTTTGGTAAGTTGGCTAAAGATTTCAACATGCTTGACCCAATTAAAGCGACTGTTGTTACGCCTGGTTTGGATATTGAAGGTAACTTTGGGTCAATGGGTATTCCTGCGAGTATTGTGACTAAATACTTGGCAGAGCATGGTGTGATTGTGGAGAAGTGCGGTTTGTACTCTTTCTTCATTATGTTCACTATTGGCATTACTAAAGGTCGCTGGAATACTTTAGTAACTGAGTTGCAGCAGTTCAAAGATCACTTTGATAAAAATGCGCCTTTATGGAAAGTCTTACCTGAATTTGTGGCAAAACACCCTCGTTATGAGCGCGTAGGCCTGAAAGATATTTGCCAGCAAATTCATGAATTCTATAAGAGCCGTGATGTGGCACGTATGACTACTGAGATGTATACCTCTGACATGGTGCCTGCCATGATGCCTTCTAAAGCTTGGGCAAAAATGGCGCATAAAGAGGTCGATCGCGTTCCCTTAGATCATTTGGAAGGGCGTGTTACTGCTATGTTGGTTACGCCTTATCCACCAGGCATTCCCCTCCTTATTCCTGGTGAGCGCTTTAATAAACGCATCATTGATTACCTTTACTTTGCACGTGACTTTAACGAACAATTCCCTGGTTTTGAAACAGATATTCATGGCCTAGTAAAAGGCGAGATTGATGGGCGTAGTGAGTTCTATGTCGATTGTGTGAGGCAAGAGCCTGATATCACCTTGTGACACTCTCAGTGAAAGTGGTTCGATAGCGCTTTAGAGTATGGAGAGCCTATGCTACTGCGAACTCACATGCATTATTAGGCGATCATTTTGACGCACAAAATTAGAGCCAATCATCTCTACTCTTTGATACCAAGCATCTGCAAGACTTTTAGATAATTGCTCGTAAAGTACTTTAAGAAAAAGGTCTTGCCAATCACTTAATAGGACGGCGCTAAAGCCTCTTGCTAAATGCTTACCCACCGGATCATAAGAGTGTGATGCCACTGGTCTACCGCCTAAGGCAGCCCACCAAAATTCAGTAATTCTTTCCTTATGCTCCTCCCAATTGGCTACCTTAGAAAAGGGGGTGCTTAGGGTGGGATGAATCTGAATGGCATCGTAAAACTGATTGACAACATCGGCAATCCCTTCTTTGCCAATAGAGTCAGCAATGGTCAGACGAGCGTGGGGTTTGATGGTTTTCATGATGAAGTGGCTCCGCTAGTAAAAAGCACCATGTGCTCCAAGTACCGACACAAAGACTGTTAGAAGACTAAAGGTCAGTAAAACAATATGTAGGCGTAAGGTCAGTTTAAGAGATTGCTCGGGGTTTGAATTGTGAGCACCATGACTCTTGGCAAGCAGTGGCTCAACAACAAAGAGCGCTAACATAAAGATGAGCCACACCAAAACCATGGCATGCATCCAAAAGAATTGCAGGCTAAAGAAGCGATCCCAGGCATCTAATAGGTAAACCATATAAAAGCCACTAATACCGGCGATTACGACCATCCACTTTGCGAGCTTTGCAAAGCGGTTCTCTACCAGTTGAAAAATAGATTCTTGTTGAGCAAAGCTAAATTGCAATTTAATGGCTGGCAGAATGATGGCAGTAACAAAACAGACTCCCCCAATCCAAACCACAATGCTAAGAATATGAATAGCTCTTGCTATTGTTAAGCTGTTCATTGATGGACCTTATTTAATTTCATTTAAAAAGGTGTCTCGATCATCAAGACCCCAAGTTTCCCAGCCCTCACCAAAGAGCTCATGGGGATGTTGGGTGCGATCAGCACCATTTCCACAAACCATTGAATGCGATGGGCAATACCGATCGCATCCCCAGCAGACGCGCTCAGGATGGGGTGGATTTAAAGGAAACTTTTTTTGCATACCAATATGTTTTCTTATTAAATTTCAAATTGCTCCTCTTGTATTTGATTTAAAACAAAAGATCAGCGCATTTAATGATATTTAATGATGGCAGTATCTGTACATAGTTCTATAGAGCTATTTCAATAAAAAGGGCTTAAAGGGAAAATTCCATACAACTAAAAATCAATCAGACTTTGGTCTATTGACCTAAATAATGGGAGTTGCATGTGAATACGCAGATTGATTTTGAGCAATTAGCTCATGTAATGGGTGATGGGGTGGTGATTTCCGATGCCAGTGGCAAGATTGTTTTTTGGAACCAGGCGGCAGAACGAATATTTGGCTACTCTGCAAGCGAAGCGATGGGTAAGAGCTTGGATATGATTACTCCAGAGCGCTTTAGAGAGCGGCATTGGGAGGGCTATACCAAATCGATGCAAACAGGGATAACTCGTTATGGCAGCACATTATTGAATGTGCCAGCCCTACACAAGGAGGGTAAAGCCTTATCGATTGCCTTTACTGTGGCGATATTGACCAATAATGATGGCATGGCGCAAGGCATCGCTGCGGTGGTCAGAGACGATACAGAGCGTTTTTTAACCGACCGTACTATGAAAATGCGCATTGCAGAACTTGAGGCTAAGACTTAAGTCATGAAGGATATTAATCATCGACCCATCTCTTTATTTGCTTTAGGTTTTAGACCTTTCTATTTACTAGCGGCTTTTTGGTCGGTGGTAGCGATTTTAGAATGGCTGATGGAGCTTAGTGGCTCTGGATTGAGGAATATCGGCTCTATTCCTGGCATCCAATGGCATGCCCATGAAATGATTTTTGGTTTTGCTGCAACCGTGATTACCGGTTTTGCTTTAACCGCTGTTCGTTCTTGGACTGGCCTAGATACACCCACAGGGGCGGCATTGATGCTGCTTGTTGTGCTTTGGTTTGCAGGACGATTAGGACCGTTGCTTAGTCCTTATTTGGCAATTTTAGATGTGCTATTTTTGCCGACGATTGCCATCGTCATCGGTAAATTAATTACACAGCGAAAGATGACTAGAAATCTGTTCTTACCATTTATTCTGAGTGTGCTTGGCATGCTTAATGGATTGTTTTATCTAACAGCCTATGGGCGCATCAATATAGATGCCAACTCGATTTTAATAGTTTCTTTATTTTTAATTGTGATGATTGAGATCATGATTGGTGGTCGTGTGATTCCCAGTTTTACGGCCAATGCAATTGTAGGTCTGCACCAGTTTAGAAATAAACACTTTTCAACTTGGGTATTGATCTGTAGTGCGAGCGCTTTTCTCCTTTGGATATTTGCTAGGGATAGTTGGATCACCGCGCTAGTGTGTATTTTGGCGGGGCTCCTTCAGTTGCTGCTGCAATGGGGTTGGCGGCCATTAGCAACGATCTCTAAACCCATTGTGTGGATATTACATGCTGCTTATCTATGGATTCCTCTAGGGTTTATTTTCTTAGGCCTATCCTCTTTAGGGCTCCTCTCTATCTATGTAGCCTTACATGCATTTGGTATTGGGGCGACAGGGGGTTTAATTATCGGCATGATCACTAGAACGGCAATGGGACATACAGGCCGTCAGTTAAGAGCAGGCATGATTGAAACCACTTGTTATGGCTTAGTTCAAGTAACCGCGATTATTTGGATGCTTGCCCATCTAACAACAGGAGTGTGGTTTCAGATAACGATTGGTTTAGCAGGAGTGTGTTGGTGCCTCGCTTTTGGGCTCTATATTTATAAATATTTACCTTGGTTAATTAAACCTCGTCTTGATGGGCAGGCAGGCTAGGATATTGACCAATTTGATTCCTCCCCATTTTGCAGCATTGCTTGCAAAGAGTGGCGCCGCTCCCCTAATCATTAAAGGTAAGCTAGTTCTTCCCATTTTTCAGGGGGGTATGGGTGTAGGTGTATCGGCGCATCATTTGGCAGGGGCGGTTGCTAAAACGGGAGCAGTTGGCACCATCTCATCAATTGACTTACGACGCCTTCATCCTGATCTTATGCAGGAAACTCAATATTTACTACCTTGCTCTGATAGTAAAGTTCTAATCAATCGAGCCAACCTAGAGGCTCTTAAAAGAGAGATTGTGCTCGCAAAAAAAGACTCGGAAGGATTTGGCTTAGTGGCGGTTAATGTCATGAAAGCAGTTAATGAATATGCGGCCTATATCCGCTGTTCACTTGAAAACGGCGCAGATGCAATTGTGGTGGGCGCTGGATTGCCATTGGATTTACCTGATTTAGCAGCAGATTTTCCGGATGCGATGTTAATCCCGATTCTTTCTGAATCAAGAGGGGTGCAGTTGCTTGTAAAAAAGTGGCTAAAAAAAGGCCGTCTACCGGATGCCATCGTGATTGAAAATCCCCGTTTAGCTGGTGGCCACGTTGGAGCAGCTAGTGTGGCTGATATTCATAACCCAAAGTTTAATTTTGAAAATGTCATTCCAGAAGTGCTAGAGATATTTAAGACGATGGGAATTGAAGGGAAAATACCGTTGATACCTGCTGGTGGCATCTCTAGCTTACAAGATATCAAGCGCTTGCAAGCACTTGGGGCATCTGGGGTGCAACTTGGGACAGCGTTTGCCGTGACCTGTGAGAGCGATGCCGATGAGGTCTTTAAACAGGTATTAGCCAATGCAAAAAAAGAAGATTTAGTCGAGTTCTTAAGTGTTGCTGGGCTTCCTGCAAGAGCAGTCAAAACGCCTTGGCTTAGTAAATACTTAAAGGTCGAGAGTAAGCTTCAGGACAGTGCCCGCAAAAAACCCCGTTGCACTATGATTTTTGATTGTCTGCATGACTGTGGATTGCGCGATGGCAATGGTGCTTGGGGGCAATTTTGTATCGATAAAGTACTTGGAAGTGCACTTGCTGGTAATGTACAAAAAGGCTTGTTTTTTAGAGGGGCGGGAGTGCTGCCTTTTGGCAATGAAATCCGCCCTGTAATGGATTTAATTACGCGTTTACTTTCTGAAGTGGAGCTATCGAATCATGGTTATGCAGCCAATTAGTCTAGATGTTTTGTCTGAAAAATACCTAAAGAGTGGGGAGCAAGATGCACAAACCATCTTTGCTCGAGTCGCCAAAAATCTAGCGTCTGCAGAAGACCCTTTGATTCAGAAAGAAATCGAACAGCGATTTTTAAATAATTTTGAGGCTGGCGCAATCGGTGCTGGCCGCATTATGAGTTCATCTGGTACAGGTATCAAGGCGACCTTGATTAATTGCTTTGTGCAGCCCGTGGGAGATTGTATTCAGGGTTTAGACGAGGATGGTTATCCTGGAATTTATGAAGCCTTAAAGCAAGCTGCTGAAACCATGCGTCGGGGCGGTGGCGTGGGTTATGACTTTTCAAGAATTCGTCCCAAAGGAGCGCAGGTCAAGGGGACTGCTTCGATTGCCTCTGGTCCTTGTAGTTACATCAATGTATTTGATCAATCTTGCTCTACTGTGGAAAGTGCAGGAGCTCGGCGTGGCGCTCAAATGGGCGTCCTGAGAATTGACCATCCGGATGTATTGGAATTTATTACTGCAAAAAGAACTCCTGGTAGGTGGAATAACTTTAATGTTTCAGTGGGGGTATCTGATGAGTTTATGCAGGCAGTGGAAAAAGATGGTGATGTAGAGCTTATTCATAAAGCAAGGCCAGGTGAATTATTTATTGCTAGTGGAGCGCACCTTAGAGCGGATGGTCTGTGGGTCTATAAAACTTTAAAAGCAAGAGAAATCTGGGATGCGGTAATGCAATCAGCTTATGATTTTGCGGAGCCCGGAATTTTGTTTTTGGATAATATTAATCGCGATAATAATTTGTACTACTGCGAGCATATTGATGCCACCAACCCATGTGTTACAGCCGATACTTGGGTGCTTACTGCTCATGGACCAGAGCAAGTCAAAGGATTGATTGGCAAACAGTTTATTTCTATAGTCAACGGGCAAGAATATTTATCTGGCGAGCAGGGATTCTTTAAAACAGGCATTAAGCCGATCTTAAAGTTAAGTACCAAGGAGGGGCACGCCCTCAGGTTGACTGGAAATCACTTGGTTCTCAAAGTCATAGGACAGACACCTTATCGACAAACCAATGAATGGGTAGAGGCATCCAAGCTACAGCCAGGGGAGCAGATCGTTCTTCATAACCATCGTGCATTTGCGGGTTGGGAGGGGAAATATTCTGAGGAGCAGGGATATTTGATTGGCTTATTGCTAGGTAACGGATCCTTGCAAGCAGAGCACGCCGTATTGAACGTTTGTGATGTACGGCTAAATGTGGTGAATGGGGTTTCGTTTGCGTCTCAAAGGTTCGACCATCAAGGGTTTAGTCCAATTTTAGAGAGAAATGAATTTCATTTAAGTAGTTCGGCTTTACGAGATCTAGCATTAGAGCTAGGCATGTCTGTTGACAATAAAAAAATCACTGATGTTCTTGAGCTCAGCTCTTCTGATTTTTATATTGGCTGCTTACGTGGATTTTTCGATGCCGATGGGTCTATTCAGGGATCTCAAGAAAAGGGCATAAGTATTCGCTTGGTTCAGTCAGATCTTGATACCCTATCCAAGGTGCAGCGGATGCTATCCCGTTTGGGGGTGATGTCTACGATTTATAAGAATCGTCGCGGTGATAAGCCAACCCTTCGTTTAATGCTAAAAGGACTGGAAGGGAATTTTGAAAACCCCTGCCAACCAGAGCATGAGCTCGTTATTTCAGGCGATAACATGGCAATATTTTCTGATCTGATAGGCTTTACCGATGCGCAAAAACGCAATACGATTGATAAATGGCTATCGACTTATTCAAGAAAATTAAATCGAGAACGCTTTACTGCTACTGTTGAATCTTTGATTGATGATGGTGCAGAGCCCGTTTATGACGTGCAAATTCCAGGGGTTAATGCATTTGATGCTAATGGCTTATATGTTCACAATTGCGGTGAGCAACCATTGCCACCTTATGGCTGTTGTGACTTAGGTCCGATTATTCTTCCTAAGTTTGTAGTTAATCCATTTGGATTTGAGGGTGAGCCTTATTTTGATTTTGACAAATTCGCACAAGTAGTAAAGACTCAAGTCAGAATGTTGGACAACGTCTTAGATGTAACTTACTGGCCACTTGAAGAGCAAGGTCTTGAGGCGCAGTCAAAGCGCCGGATTGGGGTTGGCTTTACAGGCTTAGGCGATGCCTTGATTATGTTAAAGCTCCCGTATAACAGTGCTGCTGGACGTTCAAAGGCTGCAGAAATTGCTCAGCAACTTCGGGACCTTTCCTATGGGGCATCAGTAGAGTTAGCCCAAGAGAAGGGATCATTTCCAAAGTTAGATGTTGATCAATATCTCTCTGGCGGAAATTTTGCTAGTCGACTAGGCGAAGACCTTAAAGCTAGTATTCGCAAACATGGATTAAGAAATAGCCATCTGCTATCTATTGCCCCAACTGGTACTGTGAGTCTTGCATTTGCTGATAATGCTTCCAATGGAATCGAGCCACCTTTTTCATGGATGTACACCAGAAAGAAAAGGGAGGCTGATGGCTCTTCAAAAGAATATGCGGTTGAAGACCATGCCTGGAGAATGTACCGTCAATTAGGGGGCGATGTTAATGCGCTACCGGCGTATTTTGTTACCGCTTTAGAGATGTCAGCACAAGATCATGTCTTAATGATGGAGGCAGTGCAGCCATTTATTGATACGGCTATATCTAAAACTGTCAATGTGCCAGCAGATTACCCATATGAGCAATTTAAAGATCTGTATTTAACTGCCTGGAAGGCTAAGTTAAAAGGTTTAGCCACTTATCGTCCAAATAGTATTTTGGGTTCTGTGCTTACTGTTACAGCAACCCCCTCAGAAGCAATTTCAGATGCTGAGATTGACGCTGAAGATTGGAGAAGTAACCCATCTAAAAAAGTGGTGGATCGCAGACCTAATGGGGAACTCCCTGCTGTTGCGGAAAAAATTAGCTATTGGACACAAGATGGCCAAAAAACCCTTTACCTCATTATTTCTTTCTTGACGGTAGAAGGTATTACGGATGGTAAAAAATCTAGTGTTGAGCGGGCAATTGAGTTCTTTATGCCAGTTGGACAAAGTGGAGAGTCTCAGCAATGGATTACATCGAGTATGCGCATGCTTTCTCTAGCAGCTCGAGGCGGTTTCTTAGCAAGAGCCCTTAGTGACATGAAAAAAGTCGCATGGGATAGAGGCCCTGTTCGCTTGGGTACCAAGAAAAAACAAGATGGCGCTCTAGCTCCCATGTGGCATGACTCAGAAGTTGCAGCAGTTGCCTTTGCAATTGAGAATATCTTGGCTAAAAGAGGAATTACTGAATTTAAATCCTCTGAAGAATTTACTATTGGAGAGGTCGATAGCCAAAAAAATATGAGCAGCAGTTTAATTGCAGGAAAAAAATGCCCTGATTGTGGTGCTCATGCGCTGATTAAAAGGGATGGCTGTGAGTACTGTACCAACTGTGGATTTATAGGTAGCTGTGGATAGCGCTAATAGAGTTGTCGCTTAACTAGCAAAATAGTTGTGCGAGTTAATAAAAATAGGACGATGGCAGTAGCACTACTAATTGCAATGGTTGCCGCTTGATGAGGCCAGCCACCTCTGATTACTGCTTCGATGACACATGAAGCAGTTGCCGCTGCCGGAAATGCAAACGACCAAAAGCCAAAGGAAAACGGCACTGCCGTCCAAGACCTCCAGCGGGTTAGGACAGCAAAAATAGGACCAGAGGCAATGCCAAGACCTACCAAGATGACATCAACTGGTAGATTGGGCCAGATCGTAATGGCAGTAATGGTACTTACTGCAGCGGGCCCCATTTCAATACCGATGGTTGGGCGGTATTGCGGGGGGAGTGGACCAGCAAAAAGACGATGCAAAATGCGCATTTCTAATAATGCCCAGCCCCCTAGACCCATCCCCCAGACTAAGTACCCAAAGCCGGAAAATCCGATCGCATTTAGGGCTGCGCCACCCACTAGGCCGCCCGGAACAATCGGCAAGTACAGTGCAGGGGTTACTTGGTCAGTTGGCATATCCCCCATTGATAAGAGGTGGACTACTCGCCATGCTATTAGGACTAGGATAAAGAGGGAAATCACCGTCAAGGTGTATCCAAAGAGGGCGTACTGGGGATTATTTGGAATAATGAGGGCGACTGCAAGAAGAGTGCTTATGGGGAAGTAAGCCATCATTGGCCCTAAAACAGGGTTTAAGAATTTCTCTTTAATGGCGCTTGGATACAAAAAGGCTTTTATGCTCCAGAGCACTGTCAGTAGGCATAGAATGACCAAACCGAGCCCAAGGAAGAAGAGTTCCATTATCTGGGTGGTGCTAGCCGATATTTTGGAATACTTAGTCCAGGCAAATGAAAGGCTTAATAGCCCTAGGGACATCCCAAAAAGGCCTGGATGAAGGCGGCGAAGCCAATTTGGTTCGAGGTCACTTTGCATTATTTTTTATATATTGATGTTAGAGATGAACAATACTGAATTTACCTTAAAAAACAAATTGATGATTATTGGCACCACTCTTTTGGTGTTGGCGATGATTTCGATTAGTTTTACCTTATGGGTAACCTGGAAATTAGAGGGCGGTGCTGCTGCGATTAATGAAGCTGGACGCATGAGGATGCAAACCTATCAGTTGGCACTATTAGTGAGTGAAAAAGACAAAGTAGCAAGCACAAAGTTGTTAATGAAGTTTGATAACAGCATTAGCTTATTGAAAATGGGTGATCCCTCAAGACCACTTTTTGTACCATGGAATAGGCAGAATAGGCAGTATTTTTCGCATATTCAAAATCAATGGGAGGATATTAAAGAGGGGGTAGTCAAGGGCAATAGTAGTGTACTGAGCATTGGCAATATCAATCAATTTATTGCCCAGATTGATCAATTTGTGGGGTCAATTGAGATCGAGGTTGACTATTGGACAGGCTTGCTGCATTTATTCCAATTTGCCATGCTGGCCATTTCACTCATTGCTACCCTAGTCATTATGTATGTAGGGTATTCCGTTATTTTGGACCCAGTAGAAAAATTACGCCTAGGCTTTGAAAGTGTGAAGTCAGGTAAGTTAAATACACGGGTTCAAATTGAAGCCAAAGATGAGTTCGGTGATTTAGCAATTGGTTTTAATGCCATGACTGAAAACTTAAGTGATTTATATAGCGGTCTTGAGGCCAAGGTCAAAGAGAAGACGTTGCATTTGCAAGAGCGGCAAACTCGTTTGCAGGCTTTATATGATCTAAGTTCATTTGTGTCGACAGAAAGTCATTTAGAAAAATTGGCAAAAGGTTTTTCAGAGCGTATTTTGATTCTGTGCAAAGCCTCTGCGATTGCAATTAGGTGGACAGATGAAGCAAACCGGAGGTACTTTTTATTAGCCGGTGCAAAGCTACCTTCTTCTATTATGAATGAAGAGACATGTGTCATTTCTGGGGATTGCTATTGTGGTCAATCCACCGGTAATACAGAGATTCAAATTGTGACCTTTAATCCTAAGGAAGAATTTGAGCGGCATTGCGTGAAGGCTGGATACAAAACACTCATTACCGTTCCGATTCTTTTTCAGCAGAGCTTGCTAGGTGAGATTGATATTTTCTATGCTGATGAGTATGAGAATGATGCTGAACAAAAATCTTTATTAGAAACCTTAGCCCATCATTTAGCGGGTGCCATGGAGGCCCTTCGTATTAAGGCATTAGAAAAGGAGGCCGCCATCTCGGAGGAGCGTAGTCTACTAGCAAGAGAGTTACATGACTCTATCGCGCAATCCTTAGCATTTCTGAAAATACAAGTAGGCATGTTACGCGATGAGATTGTAGGGCCTGCTAGCACTAGAGCAAAGACTATTTTAGGTGAATTAGATGAAGGGTTGCGTGAAAGTTACAGCGATGTTCGCGAACTCTTATTGCATTTTAGAACTCGTACTAACTCTGAAAATATAGAGCCAGCGATCAAAACAACACTCCAAAAATTTGAGCACCAGTCTGGCATTAAGACTGAATTATTGATTGCAGGCCAAGGTTTACCACTCAGGCCAGATATTCAAATACAAGTGATGCATATTTTGCAAGAGGCCTTATCTAATGCCAGAAAACACTCTAGAGCTTCTATTGTGAAGGTTGAGGTTCAGGAGTCTCCTCAGTGGGTTTTTAAAGTGATTGATGATGGCACAGGCTTCTCCATCACTTCAAATTCTGTTGATAGTACCCACGTTGGCATGAGTATTATGCGCGAGCGGGCTGCTAAGATTGGCGCTCAACTAGAGGTCGCCTCTACTGCACTGACTGGCACTTGTATTTCTTTAACACTGCCGGCATAAGTTATATTCATTGATCTGACTATTGAAGGTAGGATAAATTGGAAAAAATACAGATTTTAGTAGTTGATGATCACACCTTATTTAGGCGCGGTTTGATTGCTCTGATTTCACAGGCAAGTGACTTCGAAGTTGTAGGGGAGGCCGGCGATGCAATTGAGGCATTGCGATTGTGTAAAACGCTCAAACCAGATGTCATTTTGCTCGACAATCATTTACCAGGCGCAAGCGGAATTCAGTCTTTGCCGGATCTATTTCAGGCGTCTCCTGAGTCTACAGTCATCATGCTCACTGTAAGCGAAGATGAAGGTGATTTAATCCAGGCCCTACAGAATGGCGCCCAAGGCTATTTACTCAAAACTAGCGAAAAAGACGATTTACTCTTAGGAATACGCAAAGCATTTGATGGCGAATCAGTTATTAGTAAAGAAATGACGCATAAGTTAGTTAGTGCCTTTAAGTCAAATACCAAGAAGGATGAGAAGACTAAATCAACTACCTTAGCAGCCACTTTATCTCCTAGGGAGATAGATACCGTGCGTTTGATCGCATTAGGCTCAAGCAATAAAGAAATCGCTCGCCAATTAGGAATTGCTGAAACTACTGTAAAAATTCACGTGCAACATATTTTGCGCAAACTCAATCTCTCTTCACGCGTACAGGTGGCTGTATTTGCTAGTGCCCAGGGCATTGGATCATAGGTACTAGGTCTAAAGAACTATTGGTATTTATGTTTGGTAGTTCGACTGCTTTCTAAAAGTGGTCTTTTGAGGGATATTTTTATCTCTCCATAGTTTTGATAATCACTCATAAGATGAAGGGGTATTTATGAGTACGATTGTTAAAACAAGTTCTAAAGCATATTCGGTTCTGATCGTTAGCACCTTTGCATTTACTGTCTGTTTTATGGTGTGGTTGATGTTTGGGGTAATCGGCATCCCAATCAAAAAGACCCTAGGCCTTAGCGCTACCGAATTTGGCCTCTTAACGGCAACGCCTATTTTGACTGGCTCACTCGTTCGGGTACCACTGGGTATTTGGACTGATCGATTTGGTGGTCGTATTGTCATGTTTTTATTGATGATGTCTACTGTGATCCCGATTTGGATGATGAGTTATGCCACGGCTTACTGGCATTTTTTAGTGATTGGTCTCTTTGTGGGATTGGCCGGTGGATCTTTTTCTGTTGGTACTCCATATGTAGCTAGATGGTTTCCAAAAAATCGCCAAGGTTTTGCCATGGGTGTTTATGGCGCTGGTAATTCTGGAGCGGCAGTGAACAAATTCATTGCACCAGCTTTAGTAGTTGGTTTTGGTTGGGCATTTGTGCCTCAGGTCTATGCCGCAGTCATGTTAGGTGCTGCGCTTTTATTTTGGTTCTTCAGTGCTAGCGAGCCTTCTCACTTAGTGTCGACCAATATCTCATTTAAAGACCAGCTCAAGGCCTTGAAAGATCCTAAGGTGCTGCGCTACTGCCAGTACTACAGCATTGTGTTTGGTGGATATGTCGGTCTTAGTCTGTGGATGGTTCAATACTATGTCGGTGAATTTGGCCTAGAAATTAGGACTGCTGCACTCTTGGCTGCTTGCTTCTCATTACCTGGTGGTGTATTGCGGGCAATTGGCGGGTGGCTATCAGATAAGTATGGTGCACATCAAGTGACCTGGTGGGTAATGTGGGTGAGTTGGATCTGTCTGTTCTTACTTTCTTATCCACAAACTGACTTCACCATTATGACAATTAATGGTCCAGAAACATTTCATATTGGTCTGAACATTTATTTTTTTACTGGCCTGATGTTTATCTTGGGCATCGCTTGGGCCTTCGGTAAGGCTAGCGTCTTCAAATATATCGGTGATGACTATCCAGACAATATTGGCACCATTTCTGGCATCGTCGGCTTAGCAGGTGGTTTGGGAGGTTTCGTTCTCCCTATTATGTTTGGCGCCATCTTAGATCTGACCGGTATTCGTTCTAGTGCATTCATGTTGATGTACGGCGTGGTCTGGGTTTCTTTGATTTGGATGTATCTCACAGAAGTACGCAAATCTGAAGTGATGGGTGCTAAATCCATTCCCTCAGTTATTTATTCATCGTAAAGAAAGGGAGACTCCATGTCCTCTACCGTAATTAATCATTGGGAACCTGAGAATAAGCAGTTTTGGGATTCGACTGGAAAGTCAATCGCTAAACGTAATCTCATCATTTCTATTCCTGCTCTGACACTAGCATTTGCGGTTTGGATGGTATGGTCAGTAGTCGTTGTTAATTTACCCAATGTGGGATTTAAATTCTCCACTAACCAACTTTTTTGGTTGGCTTCCTTACCAGCGCTTTGTGGCGCCACCCTACGTATTTTTTATTCGTTTGCTGTGCCTATTTTTGGTGGCAGACGCTGGACTGCTATCTCAACTGCCTCATTGTTAATCCCTGCACTTGGGATTGGTTTTGCAGTTCAGAACACTGCAACCCCTTATGAAATCTTTATCATTTTGGCATTGCTCTGTGGCTTGGGTGGCGGTAATTTCGCTTCTTCTATGGCCAATATCAGTTTCTTTTATCCAAAAGCGCAAAAGGGAACTGCTTTGGGATTAAATGCTGGCTTAGGTAACTTGGGTGTCTCAATTGTTCAGTTGGTAGTGCCTTTGGTAATTACCGCTGGTGTATTTGGCGCTCTTGGCGGTGATTCACAAACGGTGATGAAAGCAGGTCAGCCTATTCCGATGTGGTTGCAAAATGCAGGTTTTATATGGGTTCCATTTATTGCAGTAGCTGCAATTGCCGCATGGTTTGGAATGAACGACTTGGCCCAAGCCAAGGCCTCTTTTGCTGATCAAGCAGTTATTTTTAAGCGTAAACATAATTGGTTGATGTGCTGGTTGTATCTGGGTACTTTCGGATCCTTTATTGGTTATTCCGCTGGATTCCCTTTATTAATTAAGAGTCAGTTTCCTGGTGTCAGTGCATTAAGTTATGCCTGGCTTGGCCCCTTGGTTGGCGCATTAGCTCGCCCATTGGGTGGCTGGCTAGCTGACAAGCTCGGTGGTGCACGGGTGACTTTCTGGAACTTTATTGCGATGGGCGCCGGGGTCTTTGGGGTGCTGCATTACTTGCCAGTGCAAGGTAATGGCGGTGAGTTCTTTGGCTTCTTAATCGCCTTCATGATTTTGTTTGCAACTTCTGGAATCGGGAATGGTTCAACCTTTCGCATGATTCCGATCATTTTTCTAACTGAGCGCCAGCGTGTTGCTGGTAGCACACAGGCAGATAAAGATCAGGCCATTCGGGATGCCAATAAAGAGGCAGCGGCAGTACTAGGCTTTAGTTCAGCGGTTGGTGCTTATGGCGGCTTTTTTATTCCGAAGAGTTATGGATCTTCCATTGCTGCAACTGGCGGTCCTGAAGCCGCTTTGTATGCCTTCATTATTTTTTACGTTACCTGTGCCGTCATTACTTGGTGGTATTACAGCCGTAAAAATGCACCTATGCCTTGCTAAGAAAATATTAAAGGATTGATATGAGCCACTTTTTAGATCGCCTCAAGTTTTTATCTGCAGATAAAGAAGAGTTCTCCAATGGGCATGGAGTCACAGTTGGTGAAGACCGTACTTGGGAAGATGCCTATCGGACTCGTTGGCAGCATGACAAAATCGTGCGGTCCACTCACGGTACCAATTGCACCGGATCGTGCTCTTGGAAGATTTATGTCAAAGGCGGAATTGTTACTTGGGAAACCCAGCAAACTGACTACCCCCGTACACGCCCTGACTTACCAAATCATGAGCCTCGGGGCTGTGCTCGCGGTGCCAGTTATAGCTGGTATATGTATAGTGCAAACCGAGTTAAATATCCCATGATTCGTGGGCGCCTCTTAAAGCAGTGGCGTGAAGCAAAGGCAGTGGCTAAATCACCAGTAGATGCTTGGGCTAATCTTGTTGAAAACAATGCCAAGCGTAGAGAGTGGCAAGTATTAAGAGGTAAGGGTGGGTTTGTACGATCCTCATGGGATGAGGTGAATGAAATTATTGCCGCAGCCAATGTCTACACGATTAAACAACATGGCCCAGATCGCATTATTGGCTTTTCTCCAATTCCGGCAATGTCGATGGTCAGCTATGCAGCTGGTTCACGCTATTTAAGCTTAATTGGTGGCGTCTGCATGAGCTTTTATGACTGGTATTGCGACTTACCGCCAGCTAGTCCACAAGTCTGGGGTGAGCAAACCGACGTTCCAGAATCTGCCGATTGGTATAACTCAACCTTCATCATTGCTTGGGGCTCAAACGTACCTCAAACTCGTACCCCAGATGCCCACTTCTTTACAGAAGTTAGATATAAGGGCGCAAAGACGGTAGCCATTACTCCTGACTATGCAGAAGTTTCTAAGTTAGCCGATATTTGGATGCATCCAAAGCAAGGTACTGATGCTGCGATTGCAATGGCAATGGGTCATGTGATCTTAAAAGAGTTTTATTTTACTAAGCGTACTGAGTATTTTGATGACTATGTGCGTCGCTATACAGATATGCCAAATTTAGTGCTGCTCGAGGAGAAGGTTCTAGAAGATGGCAGAACCGTCATGGTTCCTGGCAGATATGCTCGTTCCAGTGATTTTGAAGGTGGTCTTGGTCAAACCAATGGAGCAGATTGGAAAACTGTTGCACTAGATACAGCTGGTAAGCCGGTTGTGCCCAATGGCTCGATTGGTTTTAGATGGGGCCCAGAAGGTCGTAAAGATCAAGGAAAGTGGAATCTAGAGTCTAAAGAAGCTCGCTACGGTAATGATGTCAATCTCAAGCTATCTTTAATGGATGACCAACTTTTACATGAAGTGGTACCAGTCGGTTTCCCTTACTTTGGTGGTATTGATACACCGTATTTTGATGCCAATAAACAAAATGATGTATTGGTACAAAACATTCCAGCCAAAAAAATGACTTTAGTAGATGGCGGTGGCACGAAAGAAGTGTTGGTTGCTACCGTCTTTGATTTACTTGCCGCAAACTATGGCATTGATCGCGGACTAGGTGGTGAGTGCGCTAAATCTTATGATGACAATGTCCCTTACACTCCAGCATGGCAAGAGTCGATTACTGGGGTTAAGCGAGAGCAGGTAATTGCCGTGGCACGTCAGTTTGCCGAAAACGCAGAAAAAACCAAGGGCAAGTCAATGATCATCATTGGCGCTGCTATGAACCACTGGTATCACTGCGATATGAACTACCGCGGCATTATTAATATGTTGATGTTATGTGGCTGTATTGGCCAAAGTGGTGGTGGTTGGGCTCATTATGTTGGCCAAGAGAAACTTCGTCCACAAACTGGATGGACACCATTGGCCTTTGCGCTGGACTGGATTCGTCCGCCACGTCAACAAAATTCCACTAGCTTCTTCTACGCCCACACAGATCAATGGCGTTATGAAAAGTTGGGTATGGAAGAGGTTTTATCTCCTTTAGCCAATAAGGAAGAATACCAAGGTAGCATGATTGATTACAACGTGCGTGCTGAGCGCATGGGATGGTTACCTTCGGCCCCACAACTGAAGACCAATCCAATTGAGGTGGTAAAAGAGGCAATTGCTGCTGGTAAAGATCCAAAAGAGTATGTGGTGGAGAGTTTGAAATCAGGCTCCTTAAAAATGAGCTGTGAGGATCCGGATCATCCCAATAACTGGCCACGCAATATGTTTGTCTGGAGATCAAATTTATTGGGATCCTCAGGCAAAGGCCATGAGTATTTCTTAAAACATTTACTAGGTACTAGCAACGGGGTTCAGGGTAAAGATTTAGGTACAGATGAAGCAAGGCCATCTGAAGTGGAATGGCATGACAAAGCTCCTGAGGGTAAATTAGATTTATTGGTGACATTAGATTTCCGGATGAGCACTACTTGCTTGTACTCTGACATTGTTCTGCCAACTGCTACTTGGTATGAGAAGAATGATTTAAATACCAGTGATATGCATCCATTTATTCATCCTTTATCTACTGCAGTTGATCCTGCATGGGAAGCTCGCAGCGACTGGGATATTTATAAAGGCTTTGCCAAGAAGTTCTCAGAGGTATGCGTTGGTCATCTTGGGGTCGAAAAAGAGATTGTCATGACACCTTTGATGCATGACACGCCAGCAGAGTTAGCGCAAGCCTTTGATGTACAAGAGTGGAAAAAAGGTGAGTGCGATCTCATACCTGGAAAAACAGCTCCACAAATAGCGGTAATCGAGCGTGACTATCCCAATACCTATAACCGCTTTACCGCACTTGGTCCTTTGATGGATAAAGTAGGTAATGGTGGCAAAGGAATCGCTTGGGATACCAAAGTGGAAGTTGAGCAATTGCGTGAGCTTAATGGTCGTGTTGAGCATGGTGAAATGAAAGGCATGGCAAAAATATCAACTGATATTGATGCTGCAGAAGTGGTGCTGATGCTTGCACCAGAAACTAATGGCCATGTTGCCGTAAAAGCATGGGATGCTTTAACTAAAATCACTGGACTTGAGCATGCCCATTTAGCGCTTCATCGTGAGGATGAAAAGATTCGTTTTCGGGATATTCAGGCGCAACCTAGGAAAATTATCAGCTCTCCTACTTGGTCTGGCCTGGAAAGTGAAAAAGTATCATATAACGCAGGCTATACCAACGTCCATGAATACATTCCTTGGAGAACTCTGACAGGTCGTCAGCAGTTTTATCAAGACCACAAGTGGATGCGTGCGTTTGGAGAGGGATTTGTCTCCTACAGACCGCCAGTCGATCTGAAAACCATTAATGAAATTCGTGGCATTAAGCCCAATGGAAACACGGAGATTGTGCTTAATTTCATTACGCCACACCAAAAATGGGGAATTCATTCGACCTATAGCGACAACCTCATGATGTTGACATTAAATCGAGGTGGGCCGGTAGTTTGGTTGAGTGAGGATGATGCCACTAAAGCAGGAATTGTGGATAACGATTGGGTTGAATTATTTAATACTAATGGCGCAATCGCTGCGCGAGCAGTAGTAAGTCAACGGGTCAATCCAGGAATGATCATGATGTATCACGCTCAAGAGAAGATTATTAATACCCCTGGATCTGAGATTACTGGCATACGTGGTGGTATTCATAACTCGGTTACCCGAATTGTGCTCAAGCCAACCCATATGATCGGGGGTTATGCGCAGTTAAGTTATGGATTTAACTATTACGGCACGATTGGAACTAACCGTGATGAGTTTGTAACTGTTCGGAAGATGCGAAATATTGACTGGCTTGATAGTGAAAACGCCAACACAGTTCAAGCGTAACGGAGAAAATAAAGATGAAAATTCGCGCACAAATAGGCATGGTATTAAACCTGGATAAATGTATCGGTTGTCACACTTGCTCGGTTACTTGCAAACAGGTTTGGACAAATCGTCCGGGTATGGAATATGCCTGGTTTAATAATGTAGAAACAAAGCCCGGTATTGGTTATCCTAAAAATTGGGAAGATCAAGACAAATGGAAGGGCGGCTGGACTCGTAAGAGTAACGGCAAGATTGAGCCTAAGCAAGGTGGTAAATCCAAAATTTGGATGAACTTGTTTGGCAATCCCAATTTACCTGAAATCGATGACTACTACGAGCCATTTACCTTTGATTATGAGCATTTACAAAGCGCTCCAGAGTCTAAGGCTACTCCGACGGCTCGCCCTAGAAGTTTAATTACCGGTAAGCGGATGGAGAAAATTGAGTGGGGTCCAAACTGGGAAGAAATTTTAGGGGGTGAGTTCTCTAAGCGCAGCAAGGATACCAACTTTGACCAGATGCAAAAAGATGTATATGGTCAGTTTGAGAATACCTTCATGATGTATATGCCTCGTCTTTGTGAGCACTGTTTAAACCCTGCTTGCGTAGCATCTTGCCCATCTGGCTCGATTTACAAACGTGAAGAAGATGGCATTGTTCTGATTGACCAGGATAAATGTCGCGGCTGGCGTATGTGTGTCTCCGCTTGTCCGTACAAAAAGATTTATTACAACTGGAAAAGTGGCAAAGCAGAGAAGTGCATTTTTTGCTACCCCCGCATAGAATCAGGCCAGCCAACTGTTTGTTCGGAGACTTGCGTAGGTCGTATTCGGTATTTAGGCGTCATGCTTTATGACGCCGATCAGATTGAGAATGCGGCTAGCGTGGAAAATGAAAAAGACCTCTATCAAGCTCAGCTAAATGTCTTTCTAGATCCAAATGATCCAGAGGTTCAAAAACAAGCTTTAGCAGATGGAGTGCCTGCCTCATGGTTAGAGTCAGCCAAGAAGAGTCCGGTCTACAAAATGGCGATGGATTGGAAGATTGCGTTGCCATTGCATCCCGAGTACAGAACTCTCCCAATGGTTTGGTATGTTCCACCTCTTTCTCCAATTACGGGAGCTGTAGAGGCAGGATTTGTGGGGATTAATGGCCACATTCCGGATGTAAAGCAATTACGTATTCCGGTGCAATATTTAGCCAATATGTTGACTGCAGGCGATGAGGCTCCAGTGATCTCCGCTTTGGAAAAGATGTTAGCTATGCGGGCTTGGCAACGCGATAAGCATGTTGATGGCACACGTAACCTTGCCGCTTTAGAACAGGCAGGAATTTCTGAAGATCAAGTGGAAGACATGTATCAGATTATGGCGATTGCCAATTACGAAGATCGTTTTGTGATTCCTACATCCCATAAAGAATATGCAGAAAATACTTTTGAGATGAAGGGTAGTTGCGGGTTTACTTTTGGCAATGGTTGCTCTGACGGTGATTCTGAAGCAAGTTTATTTGGGGGTAATAAGCGTCGCACCATCCCAATTAAGCCAGCTATTTAAGGAGATATGATGAAACATTCTATACCGCTAAGAGCATTGTCAATCTTGTTGCAGTACCCCGAGCCTGAGGTTATCTCACATCTATCAGAAATTACTCAGGCTTTACAAGAACTACCAAAGCAAAGTAAAAAAATCAAGTCTGGTCTTGCTGATTTTGCCAGCCATCTGCAATCCACGGATTTATATGAGCTTCAAGAGGAGTATGTCGAATGCTTTGATCGAGGTAGAGCTACTTCTCTACATCTTTTTGAGCATGTGCATGGTGATTCTAGAGAGCGCGGTCAAGCTATGGTCGATTTGTTGCAAACCTACCAAGACGGCGGGATGGCGCTTAGTGCTAATGAGTTACCAGACCATTTATCCATCATTTTAGAGTTTGCTTCCACCTTACCTCTTGAGCAGTCTAAGCAATTTATCGGGGAGATGGCGCATATTTTGAATGCGGTCTACACAACCTTGGTTGGCCGTAATAATCGCTATGCCTGGTTAATTGCTGCAGCAATTGAGTTTTCTGGGGAAAAGGTCAAGATTGTTGAATTAAAGTTTGAAGAAAAATCGATGGATGAAGAGTGGGAAGAGCCGCCTGCGTTTGATGGCTGCTCAACTCGCGGCCAATCTAAACCAGGTGAAGAGCAAACACTTCATTTTGTGAAACCCACAAAAGAATTCAAAGGAGTTCAGCCATGAGCTATTTAGATACATTTATTTTCGGAATATATCCCTATATTTGCCTTACAGTATTTTTCGTAGGTAGCTTAATACGATTTGATCGAGATCAATACACTTGGAAGAGTGACTCTAGCCAGCTCTTACGTAAAAAGCAATTACGTATTGGCAGCATATTTTTCCATGTGGGTGTTCTCTTCTTATTTTTTGGCCACTTTTTTGGCATGCTCACTCCCCATTTCATGTATGACTCCTTTATCACTGCCGGGCAAAAGCAAGTAATGGCGATGGCTAGTGGTGGTATTGCCGGATTATTTGGATTTATTGGCTTAACTATTCTTTTACATAGACGCTTAACGGATGAGCGCATTCGAATTAACTCTAAGCCAAGCGATATTTTGATTGCCTTAGTGCTTTGGTTTCAGCTATTACTCGGTTTAGCCACCATCCCCTTATCTGGTCAGCATTTAGATGGCTCGATGATGATGAAATTAGCTGGCTGGGCTCAACATATTGTGACCTTTCAATCTGGTGCAGTTCAATTATTGAGTGGTGTAGACTGGGTATTTAAGTTGCACATGTTCTTGGGCATGACTATCTTTTTAATATTCCCATTCACCCGTTTAGTGCATGTATGGAGTGGCTTCGCTTCGGTAGGGTATTTAGTAAGACCTTATCAAGTGGTCCGGAGTAAGCACTTTGGAATTGGCCGCAAAAAAACGTAAATGATGAGCTGACGATGCCAGATGAGCTATTGGAACGATTAAGAAAATTTCGAACTGAATATTTTCCTGCGCATCGTCATGAATTTACTACCCTAATACAAAATGGGCAAACTCCGAAGACCTTATTTTTAGGTTGTTCAGATTCTAGGATAGTTCCTTACCTACTTACGGGAACTGGTCCTGGTGATTTATTCATTATTCGGAATGTGGGAGCAATTGTTCCTCCCTATGACGGTTCCTATGGTATCCATGGTACGGCTGCAGGTATTGAGTTTGCTGTGATGCAACTGAAAGTCAGTCGTATTGTGGTCTGTGGACATAGCCACTGTGGGGCGGTTAGATCTGCTTATGAGGGTGTACCAAAAGAAGCTATTAACTTAAGCGCTTGGCTAGGATTAATTGACGAGGCCTTATTGCCGGTTTGTCAAACTCCTGAAGCATTGCGAAGGGTAGAGCAACGTTCTGTTATTTTGCAGCTCGAGCGATTGATGGACTACCCCATGGTGCGTTCTCAAGTAGAAAAGAAAGCGCTCACTCTTCATGGTTGGTATTACGTCATTGAAGAAGGTGAAATCCAGGTATTTGATGTTAGCGAAGGAAAGTTTATTCCAGCGCACTATGCAGATAATTGCGGTACAGGCCCTTACGCAGACGATCATTTTGATGGGGATCCAAAAACATGTTGAATAAACAAACAACCGAAATGGCTGAAGCGCTAATCTCTTCTAGGCAATCATTTTTGCCTAAGCGCTTATTTCAGCCAGGCCCAAGCCCTGCCCAATTAGAGGTGATTTTCACTATGGCCGCCTCTGCGCCAGACCATAATTTGACGCGTCCTTGGAGAATAGTGATCTGCCCACAAGAAAGCAGAGGTTTGCTTGCCGATGCCTTTGCCAGGGCTTTGTTAGAGAGAGATCCACTAGCTACTGAGCAGCAAGTACAAGATGCTATGGTCAAAGCTCATCGAGCCCCCATGGTGATGCTAGCGATTGTAAATGCTAGGGGGACTGAGTCAGATGTACCCCTAAGTGAGCGCATTATTTGCGCGGGTTGTGCTATCCAAAATATCTTCTTGATGGCGCATGCAATGGGATTTGGTGCTAGCCCTACCAGTGGCAAATCAATGTATATGAATCCCATTAGAGAGCTATTTAAACTAAAAGAATACGAGGATCCTTTATGTTTTATTAATATTGGCACTCCTGACCGATCAACGCCAGCAAAGCCACGGCTGCTGCCATCTGAATTCGTATCTACTTTGAAATTTTAGTAACTCATTAACTCCCTAGAGTTAAAGCAAGGATGGTCTATTTGAAAAGCAGCGCAGCATATTTGATGTAGATCAAATGGGCAACGGTTAACACCTAGGTTTTCCTGCACCACCAGCGAAAATTTACACTTACACTTTCCATATTCACTATCTCTGCACTTATTTAAGAAAATGGGGATTGACCTTGGGAGGCATATGAAAAAAAGTGATTCTTGTCCATTAGACGGTAGTTGGAGTCAGGATTTTTGTGTCGACCACCACACACGCTTGCAAGATGGCACTTTGCCTAACTGCCAACACAGAGCAGATTGCATTCATTTGCGTGACAAATTAGAGTCCAATTCCAATGAATCTATGGCAGTTTCTAAGGAGATTTTAGTTACCCGAATTCCTAAAATCTTTACCGAACCAGATGAGTTCTAAGGCTTAGCTCTAAGGCTTACTTGACTGGTTTATCCAATTGAAAAACTACTGGGGCATCTTCATCTACTGGTTTTGAAGGTATTTCTGGTTTTGCTTGCTCGTTATTCAAAAAATTAAACTCTTCACTTTGCACTACTGCAGCGGGCTTATCTAGTAAGGTGGTGACTAGCGCAGGAAAAGCTGCCACCACAACGACCATGATGAGTTGCAAGCCAACCCAAGGCAATGCTCCCCAATAAATATCACTGCTTTTGACTTCCTTGGGGGCTACACCTCTGAGGTAGAAAAGAGCAAAGCCAAATGGGGGGTGCATAAACGAAGTTTGCATATTCACGCAGAGCATTACCCCAAACCATACGAGGGCTGCGCTCGCTGCAGCTTGTGGGTTGCCATTCATGGAAGCGAGAAGTACGGGTGAGAGGATTTTGACAGCAACCGGTGCCAACATGGGCACCACAATAAATGCGATCTCAAAGAAATCTAAGAAGAAGGCTAAGCAGAAAACAAAAAGATTGACGACCACTAAAAAACCAATCCAACCACCTGGTAAATTAGAGAAGAGTTCTTCCACCCAAAATCCCCCATCGACCCCCTGAAAGACAACCGAGAAGCAGGTTGAGCCAATTAATATAAATACCACCATCGAGGTGATGCGCATGGTGTTTTGGTAGGCCTCTTGAATTAAACCCTTTAAATTAGAAATACTATTACGCCGCAGCCAGGCTAAACCTAGGGCGCCCACTGCTCCCATGGCACCCGATTCAGTAGGAGTAGCGATTCCTGTCATGATGGTGCCTAGCACCAAGAAGATCAGTACTGCGGAGGGAATAATACCCATCAGGCATTTTTGCCACAGTGCCCAGCCTTTTAGGGTGAGCTCATTTTCTGGAACAGCTGGTAAGTAGTTCGGACGAAAGCGCGATAAAAAGAAGGTATAAAGCGCAAACAAACCAATTTGTAAAAGTGAGGGTCCCCAAGCACCTAGATACATACTGCCAACATCTGCACTCCCACTTTGGGTTTTAAGTTGGTCCGCCAGCACAATGAGTACTAATGAGGGAGGGACTAGTTGAGTGATAGTCCCAGAAGCGGCTAAAACGCCCGTGGCGTAGCGCATGTTGTAACCGTAGCGCATCATCACAGGCAGGGAGATCATCGCCATGGCGATCACCTGAGCAGCTACCGTACCGGTAATCGCCCCTAGAATAAATCCGACGATGATGACAGAGTAACCAAGGCCACCCCGAATACGTCCAAACAGTTGCCCCATAGAATCGAGCATTTCTTCTGCAAGACCACAGCGTTCAAGAATAGCCCCCATGAATGTGAAGAAGGGAATCGCTAGAAGTAGATCGTTAGCCAGCACACTGCCGAAGATTCTTTGGGGAATGGCTTGCAAAAATACTAGGTCGAAAAAATTCTGGCTAATGGCAATACCAGCAAAAAAGAGGCCAGCTGCCATTAAAGAAAACGCTACCGGAAAACCAATGAGCATAAAAAGGATCAGGCCACCAAACATCAGTGGGGGCATCCATTGCAAAGAAATCATTGCATGGGCTTTTCGTATTTAAAGTCAGCAGTAGGAAGGGTATTTTTCCCTTGCAGCATACCAATCCGTTTGATGATTTCAGAAAGGCCTTGAAGGCTAAGCATGAAAAATCCAAAAGGCACTACAAACTTAATTGGATAGCGTGCTAAACCGCCAGCATTTGCTGAGTGCTCAGACACTAACCAAGATGGATAAAACAGCGTGGTCCAAGACAGCCAAGTAAATAAAAGACAGGCAGGCATTAAAAATAAGCTCAGTCCAAACAGGTCTACCCAAACACGACCTCGGTCTGACAGTTGTGAATAAATTAGATCAACCCGGACATGTTCGTTGCGTTTGAGGGTATATGAGGCGCCAAGCATGACAGCGCTAGCAAAGAGATACCACTGTAGTTCGAGGGGCCAGTTATTGCTGATATCTAAACTGTAGCGCAGTAAGGCATTAGACGCAGATACAAAGCAAGATAGCAAAATCATGATGCTCGCTGCCTTGCCCAGCCATTGGTTTATTTGATCAATACACGAGGAGAGTTTTGCCCAGAACTGCATGCAAACTAAAGATCAGCCCGACCCTGCTTAATTGCTGCAAGCACTTGAGCAGGCGCTGTTCCGCCAGCATGCACCCTTGAATTTACTGAGCCTTCTACGGTCAATAAAGCAAAAACATCATCGCCCATCAGCTCAGGGCGATTATCCAATCCACAGGCAAAGCGCAATTCTGAGAGGCTAAGGTCAGTTAACATGCAAGCTCTGCCAACGCAAGCTTTAACGGCATGTGCTACAGCTTCATGGGCATCTCTAAAAGCCAAACCTTTTTTAACAAGGTAGTCTGCTAAGTCCGTGGCAGTGGCAAAACCTTCTTGCGCAGCAGCTTTCATGACATCCGCTTTCACTTCAATATGGGGCACCATGTCAGCAAAGATGCGCAAGGTATCTTGTACGGTATCAACCGCATCAAAAAGCGGCTCTTTATCTTCTTGATTATCTTTGTTGTAGGCCAGCGGTTGGCTCTTCATCAAAGTAAGCAGGGCGATCAGGTCACCATAGACGCGACCAGTCTTACCACGCGCTAATTCTGGAACATCAGGATTTTTCTTTTGCGGCATGATCGAGCTGCCAGTACAAAAGCGATCTGGTAAATCAATAAATCCAAAGCGTGGGCTAAGCCAAAGCACAAGCTCTTCGGATAAGCGCGAGACATGCATCATCAAAATAGCAGCAAAAGCGCAGAACTCGATAGCAAAATCACGATCTGATACAGCATCTAAAGAATTATTACAGATACCATCAAATCCTAAAGCACGGGCTACTTGCTCACGATCAATTGGATAGGTAGTGCCAGCTAAAGCAGCTGCACCTAATGGCAGATGATTAAAGCGAGCGCGTAAATCGGCTAAGCGGCTGGCATCACGGCTAAACATTTCAAAATAGGCCATCAGGTGATGACCAAAAGTAATGGGCTGAGCAACTTGCAGATGCGTATGACCTGGCATGATTGTGCCGGCATGCTTTTGGGCCAGATCTAAGAGAGCCTCGCGCAAGGTTTTTAAAGAGAGGGTGATTTCATCTACGCTAGCACGCAACCACAAACGTAAATCAGTAGCGACTTGGTCATTGCGTGACCGACCAGTGTGAAGACGCTTGCCTGCATCACCCACTAATTCGGTTAAGCGGGCCTCTATATTAAGATGGACATCCTCTAAGGCCAGTTGCCAATTAAATTGCCCCGCTTGGATTTCTGTCTCAATTTGCGCCATTCCCCTTTGAATATCCGCTAAATCCTGGGCGCTAATAATCTTTTTATCAGCCAGCATTTGGGCGTGCGCCAAAGATCCTGCAATGTCGACTAGGGCAAAACGTTGATCAAAACCGATAGACGCGGTATAGCGCTGTACCAGTTCGTCAACGGGTTCGGTAAAACGAGCCGACCAAGCTTGGGCTTTGTTGGCTAAGGAATTTTTTGATGAGCTCATAAACACAGTATATTGGTGTAGGTCTTTGATTATTTTAAATGTTATGTCCCAAACCCATATTTCTACCCCCCTGAGTACCCCAAGGCGCTTAATTATTGCTTCTCGGGAGAGCCGTCTTGCCATGTGGCAGGCCGAACATGTGCGAGATTGCCTTAAAAAGTGTTATCCAGACTGCGATGTCCAGATATTGGGTATGACTACCCGAGGGGATCAAATCTTAGATAGGGCCCTGTCCAAGGTTGGTGGTAAAGGCCTCTTTGTCAAAGAACTCGAGGCTGCCTTAGAGGATGGGCGCGCTGATTTGGCGGTTCATTCGCTAAAGGATGTGCCGATGGTGATGCCAGAAGGCTTCGATTTAAGTTGTGTGATGGCGCGAGAAGATGCCCGAGATGCCTTTGTATCGAATGACTATGACAGCCTAGAAAATCTGCCTATCGGCGCAGTAGTAGGTACTTCTAGCTTACGCCGTGAATCAGTTTTGCGAGCCCATTTCCCTCATCTAGAGATTGTGCCCTTAAGAGGTAATTTAGATACTCGTATGGCAAAGCTTGATCGTGGCCAATATCAAGCCATTATTTTGGCCGCCGCCGGTTTAAAGCGTTTAGGCCTTGAGGTGCGTATCAAAGCTTTGCTGCCCTTTGACCCCTATACCCCCGCTGCTGGTCAAGGTGCCCTCGGAATTGAAACCTTGTGTAAGCACCCTGACATTAAGCAATGGCTTGCTCCACTCAATGACCTATCGACCTTATTGGCCGTTTCTGCCGAGCGGATGGTATCGCGTCAATTAGGCGGTTCATGTGAAGTGCCTTTAGCTGCTTACGCCTCTTGGGATCAAGATCAGATGCATATTCGGTCCTTTGTTGCCAGTGTCGATGGCTCTGCTATTTGCCTTGCTAATGCCCAATCATTGGTAACAACGGTGGCTGATGCAGAAGCTTTAGGCTTGGCTGTTGCGCAAGATTTAATTGCGCAGGGCGCGGTGAGTTTATTGCCTCATGGCTTGCCAAAGTAAGTTAAGCAAGATGAGTACCAAGACCATTGTGATCACTCGTCCTAGCGGGCAAGCGCAACAATTGCTGGAGTTGCTCAATGCGAGTTTGCTCAATAGCGAGGTCAGTAGACAAGATTTTCCAAAAATCATCTCTTTACCCTTACTCACCATCGTTCCTAAAAATGATGACCAACTTACTGAGCACATCACTGTGGCCTTAAGCGATGCTGACCTAGCGATCTTTGTTAGTCCCAATGCGATTGAATGCGTTATGCGTTTACTCAAAAGGTCTTGGGATGAGTTGGCTAAAAAACCGATTCCAATTGGTGTTATGGGCGGTAGCAGTGAGCAGGCATTGCGCAACCATGGCATTGGCTTGGCTGGTTCATCTACTTCCATTATTATTCCCCAACACCATGAGCAATGGGACTCTGAAGGACTTTGGTTAGAGTTGCAAAAACGCAATTGGGATTGGGTTGGACGTAAAGTCGTTATTTTTAAAGGTGAGGGTGGGCGAGAATGGTTAGCCGATACCCTCAAGAAAGCCGGCGCTAGCATCGAGCCGATTTCGGTTTATTCCAGAGTCCCTTTGGATTTGGATAGCCCAGTCTGGGAAGCTATTCAAGAGATGGATTTTTCTCAGTCGCTGTGGTTGCTAACTTCGTCCGAGGCAGTCCGTTACTTGGGTAAGGTAATGAAAGATCAATTCTTACAAACATTACATACGGCTAGCGCCATCTGTTCACATCATCAGATTGCTGATGCGGCTGAGCAGATTGGATTTGGTGAGGTATTTACTAGCGAGCCAGGAGATACTGCATTAATTGAGGCAGCTAAGATTTGGCTTGATAGCTCAGTAGGCTAGGTAAAAATATTTCAGTTACTAGCAAGGGGCGGCCTTTTAAGCTATAGAGAGTACGCCGGCCCCAAACTGGTGATGGTAGGTCGGGATACCTTTTAGCGCTTTTTTTCCAAAGAACATTGTGCTGATCTAAATGGGCTATCTCACGCCGCGCTTTTTGTTTGCTGTGCTGATGAGTCTTAGCAAACAACACTGCTCCCAAAGGGCGTTTGCCTAAACGCAGTATGGGGTGATTACTACCACACGAACTAGTAGTGGGAATGATGCTATGAGCCATCACGAGCGGTACTTGGTTTAAACAAAGTAATACTTCGCGCACCCGACAGCGTCTGATTCTGAAATGAAAATAGCGACTTTCGTCGCTATTGAGGTTTTGGCGGGAATCTTTCAGAACTAATACTTCTAGTTTGTGGCCGATAGCCCGCTCAATTTTTTGGGTTAAAGATCCAGTGTCGCTTAACCAAGACTGCCACTTGCGTGGCGCTTGATGTAGTTCACCGGAATCGACTCGATTCCATATAGAACGGAGACGACTACGGTGAGACATGTTTAACTACCGCTGAAGTTTCTACGTTGACCACCAGTTTTGGGTTTAGCAAAACGGGGGCCAGCAGACGGACGCGAGTCGCCAGAACGGTTGCCACTACTTGGACGTGAATCCGCAGAGCGTGCAGGACGTGAATCTGCAAAACGGTTGCCTGGACGTGAGTCACCGGCAGATGCTGGACGAGAATCCGATGAACGTGATTCGTAATGGTTGCCAGAGCGATTGCCGCCACCGCCGCCAGAACGAGATTCTGAACGTGCGCCAGAGCCATAACGGCCACCGCCACCACCAGAGCGACCACCACCACCGCCACCACCAGAGCGACCACCACCAGAGCGACCACCACCGCCACCAAAGCTAGGTTTAGCTTGTGGCTCAAGACCAGCGATAACTGAGGCAACGATATCTTGCTGTGTAAAACGCTCAATATTACGAATCTTGGCACGATCACGATGTTCAACCAAGGTGATTGCAACTCCATTACGACCAGCACGTCCCGTTCTACCAATGCGGTGCGTATAGTCTTCTGGTTTCATGGGCAAGCCAAAGTTAATCACGTGACTAATACGAGGCACATCGATGCCGCGAGCAGCCACATCAGTTGCTACCAAAATCTTGGTATGACCTTTACGAAGGGACTCAAGACGACGCATGCGAACAGCTTGAGGCATGGCACCATGTAAGGCGCTTGCTTCGTAACCGTTAGCACGCAAAGTGTCAGCAATTTTTTCACTTTCAACTTGGGTGCTAGCAAATACCACTGCTTGGTCCAAAGAGGCATCCGCCAAAATGTGTTCAAGCATTTTATGTTTATGCGATGTGCTATCAGCCCAATGTAACTTCTGCTCAATATTGGCATGCTTATCGCCAGCATGAGCAAGCTCAATACGTTTAGCGTTAGTCGTTAACTCATTTGCCAAAGACATAATTTTTGGCGCAAAAGTAGCAGAGAACATTAAAGTTTGGTTACGACCAGAACAGCGTTTGTCGATTGCTTCGAGATCGTCAGCAAATCCCATGTCAAGCATGCGATCAGCTTCATCTATCACGAGTTGTTTTACATCTGTTAAGTGAATGGCTTTGCTATCGCACAAGTCGAGCAAACGTCCTGGGGTCGCCACCACTAAGGATGCGCCTTTTAGAGCTTGGATCTGCTTGCCATAAGGCATACCACCCATAATCGTAGCGATACGGATACCTTTAAGGCCGCGAACTAAGTTCACTGCATCGGCGGTAACCTGTTGAGCTAATTCACGGGTAGGGCAGAGCACTAATACTTTAGGTTGTGCGCGACCTGGTGCAGGTGAGTTTTTAGGAATTTCTTCAATCAGTTGATTAATTAAAGGCAATAAAAAGGCTGCGGTTTTGCCGCTACCGGTTTGGCTGCTGACCAATAAATCAACCCCAGTCAGCGCTGCAGGAATAACCTGAGCCTGAACTTCGGTGGCTTGGGTAAAACCCAAGTCAGCAACGTTTTTAAGAAGTGAGGCTGCTAAGCCAAAAGACTGAAATGAATCTCCAGTTTGCTTTGAGTCCGCGGACTCGTGTTTAGTTTCTTTAGAAAAAGTCATGCTATTACTCATCCCTGTTAAAGGATGTCTCCGTATGTACACTCTTTGTTTTTTTGAGTGCGATGGTCAAAGGCATCGACCATCAGACAAGCGGCAGCGTTAAGTGTTTATGACTTCTAAACTACTTGCTGAAATATAGCTGGGGGCGATGAATCAAATTGCTTGAAAAAGCCTCTTATTTTGACATTTTAAGAAGATTAATGCAAGGGTTTTCCCCAAATTAATTATCATATCTCGATGGAATGGCTTTTCACACCCTCAAATTTCGGCATTATTGATTTCCCCACTTACCTGCTGGGAACTATCCTTACGATCTTGTTTCCGGGCCCAAACTCACTTTATGTCTTAACGATTACTTCGCGTAGGGGCTGGCAAGCAGGTGCCTGGGCTGCATTCGGAATCTTCATTGGCGATGCCATTTTGATGATAGCGGTTGCGTTGGGCGCTGCCACTTTGCTAAATTCTTCGCCGGTTATTTTTAATATTTTGCGAACTTTAGGTGCGGTATATCTGGCCTTTATGGGATATAGCTTAATTCGGGTTGGTATGGAGCGCTGGAAAAAATCTACCCAGGTAATTGATGTACTTAAAAGTAACAATTACTTAGACAGTGTGCATCCTACGCTAGCAGCCTTGACCTTATCTTTAACCAATCCTAAATCAATCTTTTTCTTTGTGTCTTTTTTTGCGCAATTCATACAACCAGCTTATACGCATCCGTTACAAACCTTTTTATATCTAGCAACTGTCTTGCAGTTTTTAAGTATGACTTATTTAATAGGCTTGATTTTTACTGGGCAATTCTTTTTAAAATACTTTGAACAGCATCCACGTTATGCTGCCTTACTGTGGGCTTTTGTTGGAGTGCTATTGATTGGCTTTGCCGGAAAATTACTGCTGTAGAGCAAGTTCCAATTTGACAAATTATTATCGCAATCAACGCAACCATCGCAACAAACGCTCTACCCTAGGTCCATAAGGTGGGCGTGCAAGCTTAGTACCGCTAAAGAGCTTGAGACCAAAAAATCCACGTACTTCTAAAACAGATTTGCGATGACTAAATGTTTCAAAACCCGCTTTGCCATGGTAAGCCCCCATACCACTAGCGCCAATACCACCAAAAGGTAGGCCTTCAACAGTTACATGTAATAAGGTGTCATTGATGGTCACACCCCCTGAGCGAGTGTCATCTAAAACACGCTGCAGATTGGCTTTATCTTTACCAAACCAATACAAGCCCAAAGGATTCGGTCTTCTATTAATAAACTCGATGGCTGCTAAGGTATCGCTAACCGTGAGCAAAGGCAAGATAGGCCCAAAGATCTCTTCTTGCATGATCAGGGCATCTTCAGAGACATCTACTAGGATGACGGGCGCAAATGGATTTGATTGACTGTGTTGGGAATCTAGCAAAGGAATGATTTGAGCGCCACGATCAGCGGCATCGCGCACTAAGTGCTGCCAGCGTAATAACTGCTCTTGATCAATGGGGCCTGTTAATTGGGCAGGGCTTGAGAATTGCGTTTGAGCTGCTAACTGCAATTGCTCAATGAAGGCATCGCGATTACTTGCTTGCACTAAAACATAATCTGGAGCAATGCAGGTTTGACCGCCATTTAGTAACTTCCCATAAATCACGCTACCTGCCGCATCTCTGAGATTGGCAGAAGTATCAATGATGGCAGGGGACTTGCCACCTAACTCTAAGGTAACTGGGGTTAAATGTTCTGCAGCAGCCAGCATAACTTTTTTGCCAATGCTTTCTGAGCCAGTAAAAAAGAGATGATTAAACGCAAGTTCAGCAAACGATTGCGCAACTTGCGCATCTCCGGTGGTGACACAAAATTCAGTAGGGTGAAAGTACTCCTGAATCAAGCTAGCTAAAAATCCTGAAGTGCGCGAACTTCTTTCTGAAGGCTTGAGCCAAACGCGATTACCTGCAGCAAGAGCAGCAATGGCTGGTGTCAGTGCTAGTTGTACTGGGTAGTTCCAAGGACTCATGATGCCCACCACGCCAATCGATTGGGCTTGGGTCCATGCATGGGAGGCGCCCATCGAGAGTGGGGTTTCTACAAGAGTAGGCTTGAGCCACTCTTTGAGATGCTTGCGGGTGTATTTGCACGCTTGATACACCATCTGAAACTCTGCTAATCTACTTTCTAGCGGATGCCGTACCCCAAAATCGGCTTCTAGTACTTTGCAAATCTTTTCTTCGTTTGCTTCGAGCATTTGTTCAATGCGCCCGATACGCTCTAGTCGAACCTCTAGACTAGGGTTGGGTTCTGCAGCATAAGCTGCCTTGATTTCATCTAATTGGAGCGTAAAACGATTCATGGGTATTGGGCGTGTGGGTTACAAGCAAGCGATTGAATAAGGCATTAGGATAAAGCCATGAATGAAATCAAGCATAAAAACGAGAGCCACTTGGAGCGCGCCACCCTTGGCGGGGGGTGTTTTTGGTGCTTAGAGGCGGTTTATCAGCAAATTTCTGGGGTAAAAGCAGTCGTCTCGGGCTATGGGGGTGGCGCTAGACCTAACCCGACTTATGAGTCTGTCTGTAGTGGCTTGAGCGGCCATGCAGAAATTGTGGATGTGTACTTTGATCCCCAAATAGTTTCTTTTCGTGATTTATTGGAAATCTTTTTTGTTATTCATGATCCTACGACTTTGAACTATCAGGGTAATGATCATGGCACGCAATACCGCTCAGTGATTTTTACGCACAGCCAAGCACAAGAGAAGATAGCTCATGAGATTGTGGGCGAACTCATCGCATCAGGTATTTATTCAAGGCCTATCGTCACGCAGATTGAGTTAGCCCCCACTATTTATCCGGCGGAAGATTATCACCAAGATTATTTCCGTCAGCACCCAGGGCAAGGCTATTGCATGGCAGTCGTGGCGCCCAAGCTGGCAAAATTTAGAGCCAAATTTAAAGCGCTTATTGCCCCTGAATTTATTTAAATAGTCTGAATGCGAGCTTAAGGCGCTAGCCTAGCAATGCGCCATGTACTACCTTCTAACTGGTAGAGGATACGGTCATGTAGGCGTGATGGCCGTCCTTGCCAGAATTCAAATTCGGTTGGGCACAAACGGTAACCACCCCAATGCTTAGGACGAGGTGGTGTCTCACCAAACTGCATCTGGTACTTTGCTTCAGATTGCTCAAGAAATTCTCGATTCGGAATCTTGGTGCTTTGGGGTGAGGCCCAAGCACCAATTCTGGAGGCACTTGGTCGAGAATGAAAATACTCATCACTTTGTGCGGGGGTCAGGCGCTCTACTACGCCTTTAATCCGAATCTGGCGCTCTAACTCATGCCAATGAAACAGAAGGGCGGCTTGGGGACGAATCGCTAATTCTTGCCCTTTTTGACTTTCATAGTTGGTAAAAAAGGTAAATGCATTTTGCTCAACGCCTTTTAGTAAGACAATACGGGCAGATGGATTGCCTGCTTGATCGGCGGTAGCCAAAGTCATGGAATTGGGTTCGGGACATTGCGCTTTTACGGCTTGATCAAACCAAACCTCAAATAAGGCTAAGGGATCGAGCGGTACCTCAGTTTCAGTGAGTTGTCCAAGAGTGTAATTTTTGCGAAGTTGTGCAATAGAGTCCATTTGTTCAGTATAAAGAGAAGTTATGACGCAAGACAAGAGAGAAGACAGTACACCTGACCAACCAGAAGATCGTCGTTTTGGGGGTGTAGCTCGGCTCTACGGCCTAGAGTTGCGCGAGCGTTTTCAGGATGCGACAGTGGTGGTAGCTGGTTTGGGAGGAGTTGGTTCATGGGCCGCTGAAGCGCTGGCACGAACTGGTATTGGCCACCTTGTATTGGTTGATCTTGACCATATTTCTGAGGGTAATACCAATCGTCAATTGCATGCACTAGAAGGTGAGTACGGTAAAGCCAAAGTCCAAGCAATGGGTGAGCGAGTTCGTTTAATTAACCCCGCTATCAAACTGACATCTTGGGATGAGTTTTTGGAGCCTGGTAATCTGGACCAGATTATTCCTGCCGATGCTTTGGTATTAGATGCCACTGACTCAGTACAAACTAAAATTGCTTTAGCTGTTTGGGCAGTAGCTAATCAGCGCGCCTTGGTGATGTGTGGGGCTGCTGGTGGCAAGACTGATCCTACTTCGGTACGTTGTGACGATCTTTCAAGAACAGAGCAAGATGCTTTGTTAGCAAAAGTTCGTCAAGGGCTAAGACAAGATCATGGTTTTTCCAGAAATCTGAAAAAGAAAATAGGCGTACGGGCGATTTACTCTCATGAACCTCGTGCGGGTGCGTCTACCGGCGGTTTAGCTTGTTCAGGCTACGGCTCAACTGTGATGGTAACTGCCGCTTGTGGTTTAGCAGCAGCAGCCGAGATTTTGAATCTCCTTGCCCTGCAAAATTAAAAACTGAGCAAATTGTAGTGAATTCCTTAAGGGGAATCCCTGTAGGATATTACTGATTCTCGTGTCAGCATTAATTTAGTTGCTTCCCTCTGAGCCCCTATTGATATGAAACACGTTTTTTTAGGCGCTCATATTTATCTGCTTTATCACTTTAAGTATTTTGACCCCCTAGTGCATCTTCAAACTCCTCCCTAGACTTTGCATCGTTGGTAATTTGCCAACGACAAATCGAAAGGAGGTCTCTTTTGCAGACTGAACATACGGGCTTAAAACGCCACCTAAAAGTACGACATATTCGCTTGATGGCTTTAGGGTCAACAATCGGCGTGGGATTATTTCTTGGCTCAGCAAGTGCAATTCAAATTGCCGGGCCTTCCATTCTTTTAGGTTATTTACTAGCCGGCATTGTGGCTTTCATCGTTTTGCGTACCCTCGGTGAAATGGCAGTACATGAGCCAGTAGCAGGGTCTTTTGCTGCTTACGCTAATACCTACGTTGGTCCGCTTGCGGGTTATATGGTGGGTTGGGGTTACTGGACTTATTGGATCGTCGTGGGCATTGCTGAAGTCACTGCCGTGGGGATTTATATGGGCATCTGGTTTCCGGAAACCCCGCAGTGGATCTGGGCACTCTCTTCTATTGTGATGATGGGTTTAATTAACCTGATTGCGGTCAAAGTCTTCGGAGAATTTGAGTTCTGGTTTGCTTTAATCAAAGTGGTTGCCATTGTGGCCATGATTGCTTTAGGTGGATCAGTAATCTTTTTTGGTTTTACTAATGATTGGAATCCTGTTGGCTTGAGCAATCTTTGGATACATGGCGGTTTCTTTCCGAATGGCATTACTGGCATGTTGCTTTCCTTGCAGATGGTCTTGTTTGCCTATGTCGGAATTGAAATGATTGGGCTATCTGCCGGTGAAGCTGAGAACCCACGCAAAACCATTCCAATGGCGATTGATTCATTAGCATGGCGTATCTTGATTTTTTACATGGGCGCAATCTTCGTGATTCTGGCGATCTTCCCTTGGAATGAAGTCGGGCAACACGGCAGCCCATTTGTGGTGATGTTTGAAAGAATTGGCTTGCGTGAAGCTGCCGGTTTGATCAACTTTGTGGTGATTACTGCTGCCTTGTCATCCTGTAATGCAGGTATTTTTAGTGGCGGTCGACTTTTGTATGCCTTATCAGTCAATGGTTATGCCCCTGCACCATTTGCAAGTTTGTCAAAGTCGGGTGTACCCCATCGTGCTGTGATTGCCACGGTCGTAGTCAGTATGACTGGTGTGGTGCTCAATTATTTTGTGCCCGATAAAGCCTTTCAGTACATCATGGCCGCCGTTACTTTTGTTGGTTTGATGGTGTGGATTTCTATTTTGATTACTCAACTTCAGTTTCGCCGTTCATTAAGCAAAGCACAGATTGCACAGCTAGCTTATCGAACCCCTTGGTGGCCCTATTCCTCATGGTTTGCTTTAGCGTTTATTGCCTTAGTAGTGGTTTTAATGGGCTTTCATGAGGATGCACGGATTGCGCTGATATTAGGTCCATGTCTTTTAGGTGTGTATCTAGTCATGTTCTATCTCGTGGGGCTGCATCGCAAAACAAAACATAGTCGTGAATTTAAATAAGGAGATATCAATGATTATTGGCTTACCTCAAGAAGTAAAAAATAATGAATTTCGAGTTGGCTTGACCCCAGGTAATGTGAAGGGCTTATGCAAACAAGGCCACTCTGTCTTGGTGCAGCGCGGTGCGGGTGAGCAAATTGGTCTTAGCGATGAGGCCTATCGCTTAGCTGGTGCAAGCTTAATTAATAGCGCTGCTGAAGTTTTTGCTAAAGCCCAAATGGTGGTGAAGGTGAAAGAGCCACAGGCACAAGAGTGTGCAATGTTGCGTGAGGATCAAATTTTATTTACCTATTTGCATCTCGCGCCAGATCCAAAACAGACTCAAGCATTGATTGACTCTGGTGCTACTTGTATTGCCTATGAGACTGTTACCGCAATAAATGGTGCCTTACCTCTCTTAGCTCCCATGAGTGAGGTTGCCGGTCGGATGTCGATTCAGGCGGCAGCTGCGCATTTAGAAAAGACACATGGCGGTTTAGGCATTTTGATGGCGGGAGTGCCGGGCGTATCACCAGCTAAGGTGGTCATTTTAGGTGCGGGGGTTGTTGGACGCAATGCATTGCAAATGGCTGTGGGTATGGGTGCGGATATTTGTATCTTTGATCGAGATATTGATCGCTTAAGACAGGTAGATATGCTTTACGGTAATCGGGTGAGAACCTTTTATGCAGATCCCCTGTTAGTGGAGTTTGAAGTATGTGAGGCAGATGTAGTGATTGGCGCAGTCTTGTTACCAGGCGGGACTGCACCAAAGTTGGTCTCGCGAGAAATGGTTCGTAAGATGAAAAAAGGTGCAGTGGTAGTCGACGTGGCGATTGATCAAGGGGGGTGCTTTGAAACATCAAGACCCACTACGCATACAGACCCCACCTATTTAGTAGACGGTGTGGTCCATTACTGCGTAGCCAATATGCCAGGTGCCGTAGCGCGTACCTCGACATTTGCCTTAACCAATGCGACTTATCCCTTTGTTGAGGCACTAGCTAATCGAGGACTCATGGCTATGGCTGGTGATCATCACTTACGCAATGGTTTAAGTGTGCATCGCGGGGTTCTTACTTCAGCGCCCGTAGCACAAGCTCAGCAACTTGATTTTGTCTCGGCTGAAGAGCTTTTAACTTAAATCAGCAACCAAGGAGGCTAGCGTTTCGGGTGAAAGGGTTTTGACATGCATAGGGTATTCTGTATGGTCACAACCCACCATCATCTGAGCGCCAGCCTTCAAGGCTTTCTTCATGTCGCTTGTTAGGTCAAAGCGCATGAAATGTACTGCTGAAGTTTTTTCTTCGGTAGAGCGCTCAAGATCTTCATCTGCAATTGCGTACACGCGTGCTTGTCCTTCTACCTCAATAAACATTTGGTGTTCGATGCCAACTAGCTTCGCTAGCGCCACTTTGCGGTCAGCTTCATTAGGATATTCCAGCATCATGGTGGCTTTAAAGTCTGAGCCATTAGGCACTAAAGGGTTGTAAGCATTTAATTCATCTTGAATGCCTTCTTCCTCATAGGTCTTTTCTACCCGTAACATTTCTTGTATTTGATAGCGCATTAAAAACTCACTCTCAAAAATCATGGTGAGATGATCACCTAAATGAACCGTGCGCAAGCGCCGTTCTGCAATTGCTTGCTCACGAAAAACTGGCCGCTCTTTGTGATAAGCCTCTAGGCTTAAGAGGCTATCGCGTGTAATTTTTCCCATACCCATCATTCCTTTATTAATTAATTATTAGACAATCCAAATCAAATCCCGTAAGCCTTAGCAAGTAGGGTGAGTGGATGGGCCATTTCTGATTTAGGTAAACCAAGCTGCGCCATGCCTTGCTCAATATGATGCCCTGCTAATTGACAATCTGAGCTAATGTAATTGGGCTCTTCTTCAGCCATTCTTTTAAAGACGGGTTTGCCAATCTTCATTGCGGTTTCATGAAATTCTTTCTTTACTCCCCAAGTACCAGAGTGCCCAGAGCAGCGTTCAACCACATTGACTTGGGTGCCAGGAACCAATCTGAGGGTCTGTGCGGTCTTTTGTCCGACGTTTTGCACGCGAGAGTGACATGCCATGTGATAGCTCACGTGCCCTAATTCTTTTGTAAAGTCATTATGTAAAAGACCATCAGAGTTCCGTGCCATGAAATATTCAAATGGATCCCACATCGCTTCTTTTACCAGCTGCGTATCAGTGCAATCTGGGAACATCAAAGGCAGTTCTTGCTTAAACATCAAAGTACAAGAAGGAATAGGAGTCAGAATGGCATAACCTTCCCGTGCTAACTTGGCAAGTTTAGGTATATTCTTTGCTTTATTAGCTGCTACGGATTCTAGATCGCCTAACTCTAGTTTGGGCATACCGCAGCAGGCTTCTTTATCAACTAACTGATAAGGAATTTGGTTGTGCTTCAAAATCTTAATGAGGTCTTGACCAATACCAGGCTCGTTGTAATTAATGTAGCAAGTGGCATAGATGGCCACCTTACCGGGCGTTTTCTTACCATCGATCACCGAGAAGTTTTCTGATTTCGTGGCTAATTGAGGAAAAGTCTTAGTCGCGTATTGCGGAATCCAAGCATTCTTATCAACGCCTAAGGCACCTTCCATTACTAAACGTGCCAGACCAGTGCTATTAACTGCATTGACTGCTTGAGTCACGATCGGAATACCAGCAAAGTGCCCTAGTTGATCTGTCGAAGAAAGGAGTTTGTCGCGGAAAGTGGTTTTATCTTCTTTAAAGTTCTGTGCTTTAGCGCGCAGCATTAAATGGGGGAAATCAATATTCCAAGGATGTGGTGGTACGTAAGGACATTTAGTCATGTAACAAACATCACACAGATAGCATTGGTCGACCACTTGTTGATAATCGGCCTTATCCACCTGTGACATCTCCAAGTCTTTTGTTGCATCGACTAGATCAAAGAGGGTCGGAAATGAACCACACAGGCTGACACAACGACGGCAGCCGTGGCAAAGATCAAAAACCCGCTCCATTTCTGTTTCAAGGTCGGCTTTATCGTAAAACTGGGGATTTTTCCAATCCAAGGGGTGGCGGGTGGGAGCCTCTAAACTACCTTCACGCAATGTCATATTTATCCTCTATGATTTTTAATGCTAACCATGCTCAGCACAATGGGTATAGTGTAGGGTGCTCTGGATTGATAGCAAAATTGTATTAATTAACGATATTGATAGTAAAAACCTAAAATAAGAATTGATGGACCTTTCTGCCTTAACCCTCTCTACTGGAGTAGTCGCCTTAGCTGAAATGGGTGATAAGACCCAATTACTCTCGCTGATGCTGGCCGCACGCTATCCAAAGCAAGCCATGCCCATTATTGCTGGAATCTTCATTGCCACTATCGCAAACCATGCCTGTGCTGCCTTTCTGGGTCAGTGGTTAACAACTTTAATGAGTCCAGAGGTCCTCAAATGGGTCCTAGGGCTGAGTTTTTTGGGTATTGGCTTATGGCTCTTAGTTCCAGACCATATCGATGATGCTACCGGCTCCAAAGTAGCTGATCGTGCTCTACAGGTCTTTTTTCTGACCACAGGCTTATTCTTTTTGGCAGAGATGGGCGATAAGACTCAAATTGCCACTATTGCCCTAGGTGCTCGCTATGCAGATGTGGTGTCAGTCACCATTGGCACCACTTTGGGGATGATGCTAGCCAATGCTCCTGCAGTGTGGATTGGCCAGAAATTTACCAAGCGGATGCCGATTAAATGGGTGCATGCTGTCGCAGCTGTCACCTTCATTGCGATTGGTCTTGCCACCTTAATTTGGGCTTAGGCCCAAAGATAGTCACCCTCCTAGATGAAGGGTGACTATCAGACTTAAAATCCTCAGATGAAAACTGATCTTGCGCAAAGCTTTCACAGGCTTAAATACCGAGCCCCTACTTATACCTTTGGACTTGTTGAACTCGACATCGCTTTAGACCCTGCTAGAACAATAGTAAAGAGCCGTTTGGAGGTATTGCCTGGCGCTGGTCATGAAACGGGTGCCTCTTTAGTCTTACAAGGCCATGAGCTGGAATTTGTGAGTTTGCGCGTTAATGGTCAGGCTCACCGTGAGTTTGAGCTAACACCTGAGACACTCACAGTTCATTTTGTTCCCAATGGTGGGCAACTTCCATTTATTGTCGAAATTATTTGTATTTGCGTGCCAGAGAAAAATACTTCTTTGATGGGCTTGTATGTTTCTAATGGCAACTTCTTTACTCAATGTGAAGCAGAAGGCTTTAGAAAGATCACCTATTTTTTAGATCGTCCTGATGTCATGGCGCGTTATCGCGTCACTCTACGGGCCCGTGAACAGGCCTACCCCGTCTTGTTATCGAATGGCAACTTAGTAGGCACAGAAAAACTGGCAAATGGATGGCATCTGGCGATTTGGGAAGATCCCTTTCCAAAACCATCCTATTTATTTGCCTTAGTCGCTGGTAAGTTGCAATGCATCGAAGAAAGCATTACCACTAGCAGTGGTGCAAAGAAGTTATTGCAAATCTGGGTAGAGCCGCACGATCTTCAAAAAACCCGTCATGCAATGGATTCTTTAATTGCATCGATCCATTGGGATGAAAAACGTTATGGTTTAGAGCTCGATTTAGAGCGCTTTATGATTGTTGCGGTAGGTGATTTTAATATGGGGGCGATGGAGAACAAGGGTTTAAATATTTTTAATACTAAGTACGTATTAGCCCAAGCACAAACTGCCACCGATGCTGATTTTGCCAATATTGAAAGCGTAGTAGCGCACGAGTATTTTCATAACTGGACGGGTAATCGGGTGACCTGTCGTGATTGGTTTCAGCTTTCCTTAAAAGAAGGTTTAACCGTCTTTCGTGATCAAGAGTTCTCTGCTGATCAAATGGCTAGCCAATCGGGTAGGGCGGTAAGGCGCATTGAAGATGTGCGTCTATTACGTCAGTTGCAATTTCCAGAAGATGCCGGTCCCATGGCTCACCCCATCCGCCCCGATGAGTATCAAGAAATTAATAACTTTTATACCGTAACGGTCTATGAGAAGGGGGCTGAAGTCGTGCGTATGTATCAAACCCTATTAGGCGTAGAGGGTTTTCGCAAAGGTATGGACTTATACTTTAAGCGCCATGATGGTCAAGCCGTGACCTGCGATGATTTCTTAGCTGCCATGGCCGATGCGAATATGCGCGATCTTTCTCAATTTGGACATTGGTATAGCCAAGCTGGCACTCCCCGCGTGGCGGTACATGAACGATACGATGTCAATACCTTGCAATACCACTTAAGCTTAACCCAAAGCTGCCCTGTCAGCAGCGCCGAGTTAGAGGGATTAGAGAATTTAGAGCAGTTAGAAAAAAAAGTATTTCATATTCCCTTAAAAATACGCTTGCTGACATCTGCCAAAGATCAGCCAGAGCATTTACTCGAGCTTACTCAAGAGCAGCAATCATGGACATTTGACCATATCACTCAGCGTCCTGTGTTGTCGATTAACCGGGATTTCTCAGCTCCGATTAATTTAGATTTTGATCAAAGCGAAACCGATTTAATTACTTTGTTTTCAGGTGACGATGATGCTTTTAATCGGTGGGAGGCAGGCCAAAAATTGGCAATGCAAATGATTCTAGAAAATCGTTTACCAGATAAGGCACTGATGAAGGCCTATCGTCAAATTTTGCTTGAACCTGACTTAGATCCTGCATTTAAAGAGTTGGCATTAACGCTGCCAGCCCAAGCCTATTTATATGAGCAGTGCGCCAGCGTAGATCCACAACAAATTTATCGTTCTCGCAAAGCATTTGGTCATGCAATGGCTAGTGAGCTTAAGTTAGAGTGGGCTGCTCTCTATCAGCAGATGCAAACACCAGGACCATTTAGCCCTGATGCAGTCAGTGCTGGTAAGCGGGCTCTTAAAAATCTTGCTCTGAGTATGTTGCTAGAGGCTGAACCCCTCCTTTGGGCGCCTATGGCAGTAAATCAATATCAAACGGCTGACAATATGACAGATCGTTATGCTGCGTTGGCGACCTTAGTCGTTCATGGAAGTGTATTGGCAAGCGCTTGTTTGGAAGACTTTCATACTCGCTTTGCTGATGATGCTTTGGTGATCGATAAATGGTTTGCCTTGCAATCGAGTCGCCCGCCAATCAAGGGTGCCATATCCACTCTAGAAGAGGTCAAGCGCTTAGTTCACCATCAAGCATTCAAAATGAATAACCCCAACCGAGTCCGCAGTGTGATTCATACGTTTTGTATGAACAACCCCGCAAGCTTTCATCAGCCTGACGGCAGTGGGTATGCATTTTGGGCACAATCTGTCTTAGCTTTAGACCTAGTTAATCCTCAAGTTGCTGCTCGCTTAGCGAGAGGGTTAGATCGCTGGCGTCACTTTGCACAGCCTTATCAGGCTCATATGCATCACGCTTTACAGCAGGTAGCTGACTGTCAAACACTCTCTGCTGATGTGAAAGAAGTCGTTACTAAGGCTTTAGGGCCCTAGAGAGAAATCGCCTGAAAACGGCATCCCTTGCATTGTGCATCGGTGCTTATTTCAGTGAAATCTCTCTTGATATGCAATGCCTAGTCGAACGGCGAGAGCCTCTAATTTTTTGTCAAATGTCCAGATGAGAGCATTTTCTGATAATAGCGTTGATGCGAGCATTGAGATGTCGATTGCTCCACATCCTGATTCATAGAGCATATTTTTTTCCACAAAATCTAGCATCTCTTGCGTTGTTGCTACTGTTGCCTGTCGCAAATCTTTTAATTGGTTCAAGGTTTTTATTCTGGGGGATGGGGGTGATCCACACGCAAGCTCAAGAAGGACAAGTGGGTGACAGAGTATTTGGTCATTAATTAAGAGTGATTGCAGAGAAATGCCAGCCTTCCTAAAATGCGCTACCCATACTGAAGTATCAGCTAAAACCATTGTCATTATTATTAGCCATTCTTTGATCTGCGGCGGGGGATATTTTTCATATCTGGCGCCTTTCCACCCAATGCTGCAAGACGTTTTCCGATCTCCACTCTGATAAAAACATGCATTGCCTCGCGAAAAAGGTCAGCTTTGTCCATGCCTGGGTCTGCAAGATCTAACCCTCTTTGGTAAAGGTCATCATCCATTGTGACGGTTGTTCTCATTTGCTTTCCTCATCAATAATGATGTGTATTAACATCAAATAAAACATCAATCTAGTTCAGATTGAGTAAGCTGAAGTGCTTAATTTCCTATTTAATAGTCAAAATGCTTTGGTTTTGGCATTTTGATTTCGAACAAGGCAAAATAGGCACTAATATTAGATCTACGGAGAACCACCCTTTGACTGCATCACCTAACTTCAATATCCATTTCAAGCAATATTTAGAGACTGCCAAGGTAAAGGGCGTGGCTGTGCCTGCTGGTCTTCAAGAGCTGCTGATCGCTGTGGCTGATACCTGTACTACCTTGAGTCATGAAGTAGCGCAGGGAGCCTTAATTGGCTTATTAGGCTCTGCTGGCACTGGTAATGTCCAAGGTGAAGTTCAACAAAAACTCGATGTGATTGCTAATGATTTACTCATTGAAGGTGTGCAAGCTTGCCAATCATTGGCTGGATTAGCCTCTGAAGAAATAGAATTACCGATGGTAGTGCGCGGTACTGGTGATTATTTATTGCTGTTTGATCCATTAGATGGATCTTCAAATATTGATGTCAATGTATCCATTGGTACTATTTTTTCTGTACTGAAAAAGCAAGATCCTACAGCGCCTTTGCAAACTTCTGACTTTTTGTTATCAGGCCGTCACCAAGTGGCAGCTGGTTATGTGGTGTACGGCCCCCAAACAACCATGGCCTTAACTTTAGGTGATGGTGTGGCGATGTTTACCTTAAATAAGGTCACAGGACAATTTGTCTTAATCAAGCATGCAGTCGAGATTGCACATTCGACTAAAGAGTTTTCCATCAATATGTCTAACATGCGTCATTGGGCACAGCCAGTGCGTCGCTATGTTGAAGAATGCCTTGCTGGCGTCAGTGGGGAGCGGGATAAGGACTTTAATATGCGCTGGATTGCTTCGATGGTGGCCGATGTCCATCGCGTGCTCTCGCGTGGTGGCATCTTTATGTATCCTTGGGATCAACGTGAGCCTCATAAACCAGGAAAACTACGTCTCATGTACGAAGCCAATCCCATGAGTTTTCTGGTAGAGCAGGCTGGTGGTGCCTCTACAAATGGCACTCAACTGATCATGGATTTGCTGCCGACGGATTTACATGAGCGTGTCTCAGTCATGTTGGGATCTAAGGAAGAGATCGAGCGTTTGCAGCACTACCATTCTCAAGCTATTTGAAGGGCTCTACTTAAGGCCGTACTTGTTTTTTTAGGTAGGCTAAAGACTCGGCTACTTGGTCAATCAAGATTAAACAGATATCGCCACTAGCCAAATCATTTAAGGCGGTATCAATGGCCAAAAATTCTCCGGTGATTTCTTTTACTTGTTTTGCTTTGGTGGTGCCCACTAAGCCCTCTTGTAAAAGTTTTAAGACTTCACCATCTTCGCGACCGCGTTGACATTGATCTTGATACAAAATGATGTTGTCAAAGTTATTTCCCAAAATACGTGTGAGATCACGAATATCTTCGTCACGACGATCGCCTGCACCACTAATGACGACATGGCTCTTATTGGGTTTCATGGCCAAGATGGCGCTGGCTAAGGCGCGCATCGCATCTGGGTTGTGGCCATAGTCAGCAATTACCGTAGCGCCTTTGTGTTGAAACTGATTAAAGCGCCCTGGTACTGAGTTGGCAGAACTCTCAAAAGAATGAAGACCGCTCGCAATCTTATCGGCATCTAAACCTAAGGCCCAAGCTGCCCCAATGGAGGCCATCACATTTTCAATCTGAAAACCCAGCACGCCATTTTGAGTCAGAGGAATTTCACGGACGGGAAAACGAAACAAAATACGAGCGCCTTTGGAGGCCACAATATCAGTGCCATCAAAGTAGATCACTTTTTTGTTCTTAGCGCGGTGCGCAGCAATGACTGGATGATGTTGGTTCTGAGCAAAGAAAATCACTCGACCGGTACATACATCACCCATTTTGACAACAATAGGATCGGCCGCATTTAGCACTGCCGCACCAGTGGGGGCAACATTTTGAACAATCACTCGTTTAAGAATCGCCAGATCTTCAACACTAGTAATGTAATTTAGGCCCAAGTGATCACCTTCACCAACATTGGTTACCACGGCTACTTCACAACGATCAAAACCAAGGCCTTCGCGCAGCATTCCACCACGAGCCGTCTCTAAAACAGCAGCATCCGTATCGGGGTGCATTAAGACATTGCGGGCACTCTTAGGACCACTGCAATCCCCAGTGTCTATTAAGCGATTATTAATATAAACACCATCAGTTGTCGTCATGCCAACGCGCAGCCCAGTCTCATTGAGTAAATGAGAAATCAAGCGCACGGTTGTCGTTTTACCATTAGTGCCTGTCACTGCCACCACCGGAATGCGGCCATCCTCGCCCAAGGCATACATCATATTGATGATGTCTTCACCGACGGGTCGACTCTTACCATAAGAAGGTTTGAGATGCATGCGTAAGCCAGGCGCTGCATTAACTTCAACAATCCCCCCACCTTGTGTTTCTAGTGGTTTGTAAATAGCCTCACATAAAATATCAACACCCGCAATATCTAAGCCAATCATTTGTGCGGCAGCAATAGCGCTAGCTGCTACATCGGGGTGTACATCATCGGTGACATCGGTAGCAGTACCACCGGTACTTAAATTGGCGTTATTGCGTAAAAGCACGCGCTCACCCGTTTTAGGAATATAGATTGGAGAGAGATTAGAGCTAGCTAAGTGGGCCAAGGCTATTTCATCAAAGCGAATTTTAGTTAAGGCCGTAGCATGGCCATCACCTCGCAAAGGGTTTTTGTTCTCAAGTTCTACTAATTGAGCAACAGTATGGGTGCCATCACCTACTATCTGAGCAGGCTCTCGGCGGGCAGCAGCAGAGAGGCGATTACCAACCACCAGCAAGCGGTAATCGGCACCAGGAACATAGCGCTCGACAATCGTGTCTCTACCAAAAGCCTGGGTCACGATAAAGCCAGCGCGTACTTGGGCTTCTGTCTGAATATTGGCAACCACACCCTTACCTTGATTACCATCTTTGGGTTTTAGCACAATTGGGCCACCAATTTTTTGGGCAGCGAGCCAAGCATTGTCTGCAGTAGTGACGACTTCACCAATAGGAACTGAAACCCCTGCGGCAGACAATAAATTTTTAGTAAGTTCTTTATCTTGTGCAATCGCTTCAGCAATCGCGCTAGTGTCACTAGTTTCAGCAGCCTGAATTCGTTTTTGTTTGCTACCCCAGCCAAACTGCACCATGCTACCTTCGGTCATGCGGCGATAGGGAATATTACGTTGTACGGCAGCATCGACGATAGAGCCAGTACTAGGACCTAAGCGCACATCTTCATATAAGGCTTCTAATTCTGAAAGGGCGGCAGCAAGATCAAAAGGGGCATCATTTAAGGTCGCCTGAATCAGAGCAAAGGCAAAGTCAAATGCCATCCGACCAACGACTTCTTCAGAGTATTCCGCAACCACTTGATAAACGCCAAGCTCAATGGTTTGTACGGTACGGCTAAAAGTAACAGGGCAACCTGCTTGAGACTGAAGGCCGAGTGCAGCATGTTCTAAAGCATGCGCTAAAGAGAGTATTTCGTTTTGGCCACCGCGACGCATACTTCCTAATTGCGGAAAGCGCTCCCGAATCTTGATCTCGAACTGAGGAATCGAGTCAATCGATCGTTCGTTTGCTTCACAAGAGACAATTGCCTCTAAAGCAGTATGGCGGCTCCATAAATTGGGGCCACGGAGCATCCGAATACGGGTGATTTCCAATTAAGCCCCTACAGAAATGGGTGGATCAGAAACAAAGGTTTGGGCACCTGCTTCAATCACGTTAAATGGAATGTCTAAAGCCCAGGCCGCAGCAATTGCTGCGCCTAAGTTCATGGGTTTCCATGAAGAGTTTTCCACTGCTTGTGCATCAGGTGGCACAGGAATACTTTTTTGGTCTTTCAAACCCGATTGAAGAGTGATTTGTTGCTTACCCACACAGACAATGCGACCACCTTTTTTCAGGTGCTCTTGGGCTAAGGCAGAGTTAGCATGTTGGGTAAAGAAAATCACTTCACCGTCGCACAACTCTGCCATTTTCGCGACCATCGGGTCATCTGCATTGAGTACTGCAACGCCAGTGGGTAAAACCACATCCACCTGGGTTCTTACGATACTAAAAACTTGGTCTTCATCAATAATGGCGTATTGCGGAAAATTAGCGCTTGGATCTACATTTAGCACGACGCCCACTTGGCAGCGATCGTAAGCCAAACCTTCAATCAACATGGATAAATGATTATTTTCAATAACAGCTGCTTCAACTGCTCGATTTAGTAAAGTGCGGCGCGCGTTTTCCCAATTAGCTGCATTACTTTTCTGAATGGCGCGATGACCAAAAAATAATCCCTTGCTGCAAGATAGGCCAACATAAAGATTGCTTAGGCGCAAGAAATGCGCGATCATTTCTGCGACAGGTGTTTTACCGCGCGCACCGGCCACACCTACCACCGGAATGCGGTATTGAACTCCAACCGGAAACAAATGATTAGCAATTGCTACGCCAACTGGTTGAGGTTTGCCACTGGCTGGTTTTAAATGCATTAATAAACCAGGGCCTGCATTGACTTCTACAATTGCTGCATTTTGAGATTCGAGGGGTTTGCTAATATCTTGAGCCACTAAGTCAACACCCGCAATTTCTAAGCCGACCACACGAGCTGCTAGGGCTACTTGACTAGCGACATCAGGATGAACTAGGTCAGTAACATCAAAGGCAACATTACCATTGCTTTGAATAAGAACTTTTTGATCTTCCGAAGGGATGCTGCTACCAGTGAGTTTTTGGCGAGCTAATTCTAGCTCTACTGCAGAGTCAATGCGCACAGGATTGAGGGGGTGCTCTTCTGCTGTTCCACGCCGGGGATCAGAATTAATTTGAACCTGAATAAGCTCAAAAACAGTATGTTTACCATCGCCAGTAATCCATACGGTTTCTCCTTTGGCAGCAGCCACTACCTTATTGCCAACTACTAGTAAGCGATGCTCATCACCGATGATGTGCCGCTCGACCAAAACTTCGCTGCCTTCATTAATCGCGACAGCATAGGCTGCTTCAATTTCTTGTTGGGAATATAGATTAATAAATACGCCACGGCCATGGTTGCCATCAATGGGTTTTACGACCACCGGAAAACCAATATCTTGTGCGGCTTCCCAGGCATCATCAGGGCTAGTAACTGTTCTACCTTCAGGGGTAGGCACTCCAGCGCTCGCTAGCAAACTCTTGGTTAAATCTTTATCTCGAGAGATGGTTTCAGCAATTGCGCTAGTTTGATCGGTTTCTGCTGTCCAAATACGCCGCTGCTTTGCGCCATAACCTAGCTGCACTAAATTACCTTCGGATAAACGAATCGAGGGAATGCCACGCTCTTCAGCTGCGTTAACAATGCACGCTGTGCTAGGGCCTAATAAGAGGTCATCGCCTAGTTCGCGTAGATTTTCAATGATGGTTTGAACTTCGGTAAGACCATCTTTGGTGTCTTGAGCTAGAGCCAAGTAGAGATCTTTGGCGTACTTCAGGGCAGTTAGGGTAACTTCTTCATTAATAGCGCTGACCATCACTTTGTAAACACTGCGGCGATCACCATCACGAGCCTTACCAAATCCCCCAGGAATACCTGCTAAGTTTTGTAGTTCTAAGGTGAGGTGCTCCAGAATATGGGCAGGCCATGTACCTTCTTCTACTCGCTTGAGAAAGCCGCCAGCCTCACCGTAGCTACAGCGGTGTTCTTGAAGGCTAGGAAGAGCCTTAACTAGGCGGTCATAAAAGCCGGGAATGAGGTTAGAAGGGTAGTCCTCTAAATCACCAATATCGATCCAAACTTCAATGACGGGATGGTAAGTCCACATATTGGGGCCGCGCAAATGCTTAACGCTCAATATCTCAATGGTTTTGTCTAGTAATTGGGGCATATGTGGAATAGCAGTCATGAGTACCCAAAGGGGTACAGAAATCTCAGACTGTCTCTTGGTTTCTAATAATTATTGGAAATCCACAAAATTAGCAAAAATACGTAAAAAGGCTTACTTCCTCGATCTAACGGCTTTGTCAGCTAAAAAGTTGACAGAGATAGTAAATCTAAAGAATCTAGCTCCACTATACTTTTAGGGTCAATGAAGCCAGAAATTTCCTATTCCTCCTCTGCGGTCCCAAGCAATTGGCACAGTGCACTAGCAGCCTTCGAATCTCCTGTCAAAAGCCTAGACGCCATACTGGCATGGGTTCAGCTGGATTTAGATGGGGATATGCGCTTTGAAAAAAGCCTGCTTTGCTTAACGCAGCAAGGCTTGCTATGGACCGATGCTAAGCAATTTGAATCTTGGCCAATGGCCTTGGGAGCTCAACTAATCCATGGAGATCATGCAGGCGTAGGCCATCTCAAGCTAGAGTCCTCAGAAAGCCTCTTGCGGATTTGGTATTTCACCTTAGGTGTCAATCCCCAAGTTTTACGCTTGCAAGGCGCTTTTAAGCAACTTGCTTGTGGTGAGAAGCTCGGTGAGACAGTCGACCTTGTCTCTGAATACGATCAACTCGTTTGCCCTGTCTGCTTAAGCCCCAAGTTAGCCAACTCAGATATCTGCCCCACTTGTGATCCAGATGACGATAAGCCTCCATCTACTTGGACCTTGTTCAAGCTCTGGCGTTTTGCCAGACCCTATAAAAAGGAGCTTTTACTGGGCTTTGTGCTCACTGTGCTGTCCACTGGTGCTACCTTAATCCCGCCTTATCTCACAATGCCTTTAATGGATCATGTCTTGATTCCTTATGAGCGCGGTAACCCAATTGATTTTCACCTGGCCAGCCAATACCTAATTGCTTTATTTGCTGCTGCGATTGTGGCTTGGGGGCTAGGTTGGTGGAAGACTTATCTTCTCGCTTTGGTAAGTGAGCGCATTGGCGCTGATTTACGTAATACGACCTTTGAGCATTTACTGAAACTTTCTTTGGAATATTTTGGCGGCAAGCGAACGGGCGATCTCATCGCCCGGATTGGTGCGGAGACTGATCGAATTTGCGTCTTCCTTTCGCTTTACGCATTGGACTTTGCAACCGATGTTCTGATGATCACCATGACAGCCATCATTTTGGCATCGATAGATCCCTTACTGGCCTTAGTAACGCTAGCACCTTTGCCCTTTATTGTGTGGATGATTCATGTGGTGCGCGACAAACTGCGTTTTGGTTTTGAAAAGATTGATCGTATATGGTCTGAAGTCACTAATATCTTAGCCGATACGATTCCTGGTATTCGGGTGGTCAAAGCCTTTGCGCAAGAAGATCGTGAGCTCAAACGTTTTGTGGACTCAAATGCACATAATCTTCAAATTAATGATCGCGTAAATCGGGTATGGGGCTTATTTTCTCCTACCGTAACCTTGCTTACTGAAACCGGTCTGCTAGTGGTGTGGGGTTTTGGTATTTGGCAAGTCGCTCATCAAAAAGTCACCGTGGGTGTCCTGATTGCTTTCTTGGCGTATATCGGACGTTTTTATATCCGCTTAGATTCAATGAGTCGGATTGTTTCGCATACCCAAAAAGCTGCTGCAGGGGCTAAGCGCATCTTTGATATTTTGGATCATGTATCTAGTGTGCCCGAACCTATTAATCCAGCACCTTTAGGTGAGGTAAAGGGCCGCATCTCCCTACGTGGCGTGGGTTTTCGTTATGGTAACCGAGCTGTCTCCAAAGGCATTGATCTTGATATTGCTCCCGGTGAAATGATTGGTTTAGTAGGGCATAGTGGCTCTGGTAAGAGCACCTTAGTGAACCTCATTTGCCGTTTTTATGATGTGAGTTCTGGCTCGATTGCCTTAGATGGTCGTGATATTCGCAGTATCGGTATTGCCGATTACCGCAAACGCATTGGTTTAGTTTTGCAAGAGCCGTTTTTATTCTTTGGCACGATTGCAGAGAACATTGCTTACGGCAAACCTGAGGCCACTCGTGAAGAAATCATTGAAGCTGCCCGCGCTGCTCATGCTCATGAATTCATTCTACGTCTACCGCTAGGTTATGACTCTCTGGTAGGCGAACGAGGTCAATCTTTATCTGGAGGCGAGCGGCAACGCATTTCTATTGCACGAGCACTGCTGATTAATCCAAGCATTTTAATTTTGGATGAAGCGACTTCTTCGGTAGATACCACTACTGAAAAAGAAATTCAGCGCGCTTTAGATAATTTGGTTAAAGGTAGAACAACCATCGCGATTGCCCACCGTCTATCTACCTTAAGAAAAGCGGATCGCTTAGTAGTGCTTGATAAAGGAGAGATAGTAGAAATTGGATCTCATGATGACTTGATGGCAGCGCAAGGCGCTTACTATGCACTCTATCAGGCCCAGCTTCGCCATGCTGCAGAATTGGTTGAAGGGGGTGCCATCGGTGAGAGTATGGATGAGCAAGAAGAAGAGCGCTTGCAAGAGGCTGCCAAGGTAATTGGGGGTGGGGTATGAGTAAATTAACCATCAAGCCCTATCAAAAGCCTCACCAATTAGAGCGCGATGCTTTAGGGCGGCTAGTCTTGATTGATGCTGCTGGCAATCGCCATATCGATGTTCATCCTGTCAGGGCCTTTCCGATTACAGCACCTAGTAGTGGTCTTTCATTAATGGATCAAGCCGGTAAAGAGCTGTGCTGGTTTGCCGATATAGGCGCTATTCCTGAAGGGGAGCTTGCCTTGATTGAGGAAGTAATAGCTGCGCGCGAGTTCATGCCGGTAATAGAAAAAATTATTCAGGTATCTACCTACGCGACTCCTAGTATTTGGGATATTGAAACTAATCGTGGCCCTACCCGCATACGCCTAAAAGGGGAGGAGGATATTCGTCGAATTGCGGGCAATACCCTTTTAATTGCCGATTCTAATGGCCTGCAATTCTTGATAAAAGATTCCACCGCCTTAGATAAACATAGTAAGAAGCTTTTAGACCGCTTCCGCTAAAATGAGGACTCAAGATAAGTGCCTAAAAGACTAGTAACATAGCCCTACACCGCCGCTTTAGCTCAGTTGGTAGAGCAGTTCATTCGTAATGAAAAGGTCGCCAGTTCGATTCCGGCAAGCGGCACCACCTAGACTTTGAGTGCTTAGTGAAGGTTATTGTATTGACTTCCATTACCGCTATTTAATTAGGGCTACTGATTACCAATGAAAAAATTACTCTTTATTTTTATTTATTGTTTTGCCACCTGCAACTACGCTTATTCAAGTGAGCCATGCGATACCTTAATTATTACAGGCCATCCAGCCTACCCCCCAGTGGCATGGGCATTAGGAAATCAAATTATTGGGGCATCCCCTAAGATGGTTGAGCAAATTGCGAAAGAGCTGAAGGTGAAAAAAGTGAGCTCTGTTAATTTTGGAACTTGGGAAAAAGCCCAAGAAGCAATCAAAGAAGGTCGGGCCGATGTTATTTTTGGAATATATCAAGATCAAACCCGCAAGACCTATATGCACTATATCGAGCCGCCCTATATGCTTGATCCGGTATCTATTGTTATCAGAAAAGGAGAGGCGTTGCCATTTACACAATGGTCAGATCTTCAGAATAAAAAAGGGGTAACGAACCTTGGCGAGAGTTATGGCACTCAATTTGATGCCTATATGAAAGAAAAGTTAACGGTTGCAAGATCAGATGGTGTCGATAAAGCCTTTGCACAATTATTAAATAAGCAGGCTGACTACCTCATCATTGGCAGGTATCCAGGAAAGATGGAAGCTCAGAAATTAAACATTCTTGCCAAGATTGAATTCCTACCAAAGAATGTGCTTACTGCAGATATGTTTGTTGCGTTTTCTAAAAAATCAAAATGCTATGCCTCACTCGAAGCGGGCTTCTCAAAAGCAATAGCGAAAACGGTTAAAACAGGTGAAGTCGATGTTTTGCTTGAGGCTGCAAATAAGCAGTTTTATCAATAAGTTGGATTGATTCCACTGATTTTTATGCGCTTTTGGTGGCGATTAAATGGCTTTACTAGGGTAAACACTCATTAGATAGCGTTACCCCTAATAATTGATTTAGAAAATATTGATGGCAATCAAGACTTGCTTTGAATTCTTGTTTAAAAATCCTCACATAACAAATAAAAGCCAAAGTAATATTGGTATACCAAATTTTGGAGGAGCGTTCATGAAAATGAAATTAAAAGGGGCTTTGATTTCCACCGCATTAGCCCTCGGTGTAACTGGAGTTTCACCTGCATTTGCTGCTTGGGAGCCTACTAAGCCAGTAGAGTTTATTATTCCCGCTGGCCCAGGAGGCGGAGCTGATCAAATGGCTCGGATGATCCAGGGCATCATCACTAAAAATAATTTAATGAAGCAAGCCATCATTCCAGTAAATAAGTCTGCTGGTGCCGGCGCTGAAGGCTTTTTGGCCATCAAAGATGCTAAGGGCGATCCAAACAAGATTGTTATTACGTTGTCTAACTTGTTTACTACCCCATTGGCAACTGGTGTTCCCTTTAACTGGAAAGACATTACCCCAGTGGCGATGTTGGCGCTAGATCAGTTTGTATTGTGGGATAACGCAGATAAGCCTTATAAGACAGCCAAAGAATATATCGATGCCGCTAAAGCAGCAGGGCCAGGTAAATTTAAGATGGGTGGTACTGGCTCTAAACAAGAAGATCAAATCATTACGGTTGCCCTTGAAAAAGCTACCGGTGCAAAGTTCACTTACATCCCATTTAAAGGGGGTGGTGATGTTGCTGTTCAACTTGTGGGTAATCACATTGATTCTTCTGTGAACAATCCTATAGAAGCAGTAGCTCAGTGGCGCGCTAATAAATTACGTGCCTTGTGTGTATTTGACGACACTCGGATGCCATACAAAGATAAGATTACAGAAACCCAATCTTGGTATGACGTACCAACATGTAAAGAGGTAGGCGTACCAACTGACTATGTGATGTTGCGTGGTATTTTTATGGCGCCTGGTGTTACCCAAGAACAAGTTGATTTTTATGTCGAATTGTTCAAAAAGGTACGTGCAACTCCAGAGTGGAAAAAGTTCATGGCTGATGGTGCATTTAACCAAACTTTCATGACTGGCAAAGAGTTCACTAATTGGTTGACCTTAAATGAAGTCCTGCATAAACAGTTAATGACTGAAGCAGGTTTCTTAGCTAAGTAAGCATGGGTGTGGTGATAGGACCTTCTGGTGAAGGTCCTATTTTTTGAGATCGATCACCCTCATCAAGCCAGTGCAGCAGTATTCATTAATCCTTTTATTAGCGATCTAAGCATATGTCTGAACAAACCAATAATTCAAATCAAGACTCAGTTATCAGCGTAAGGGCGATGGATATCATTACCTCCCTCTTGTTTATTACTGTGGGTTTGGTGGTCATGACCGGAAGTCTTAAATTAGGCGCTAGCTGGGGCAGTGATGGCCCAGAAGCAGGCTATTTTCCTTTTTACATTAGTCTGATCATTTTGCTTTCGAGTTCCATTACGCTTTACCAATCTGCGATTGTGAATAAGAAAAAGAAAACAGAATCGTTTGTAAACAAAGAGGCTTTTAAGCAGGTGATGGCAGTATTGTTACCCGCTATCGTATTTGTTTTGGGTGTGCAGTTAATTGGTATTTATGTTTCTGCAGTGGTTTATATCGCCGTCTTCATGATTTGGCTTGGTAAATATCCAGCATGGAAAGCTATTGGGGTAGCGGTGGGTGTAAGCGCATCTTTGTATCTCATGTTTGAGTACTGGTTTCAGGTGCCATTGCCACACGGCTCATGGTTTAACCCGCTCGAATTTATTGGTGTTAACTAAAAGAATAATAAAAAAATTATAAAAATTAAAAAAGAAGGAGAGTAAGTTGGAAGAAATTAACGCACTATTTGGCGGCTTTGCCGTTGCCATGTCACCCTTTAACTTACTGTTAATGTTGGTTGGTGTGACTCTGGGCGTGATTATTGGAGTATTGCCAGGTTTAGGTGGCGCCAACGGCATTGCAATTTTGCTGCCTTTAACGTTCACGATGCCACCTACTTCAGCCATCATCATGCTCTCTTGTATTTATTGGGGCGCTCTATTTGGGGGTGCGATTACATCAGTACTCTTTAATATTCCTGGTGAGCCCTGGTCGGTTGCGACTACCTTTGATGGTTACCCTATGGCTCGTAATGGTAAAGCGGGCGAGGCCTTAACAGCAGCTTTTACATCCTCTTTTGTGGGTGCCTTCTTTGCTATTGTGATGATCACCTTCTTAGCCCCCCTAGTGGCTAAGTTCGCCTTGCAATTTGGGCCCCCGGAGTTCTTCTCAGTCTACCTACTGACCTTCTGTAGCTTTGTGGGAATGAATAAAGGCTCACCCTTTAAGACGATTTCAGCGATGATGCTTGGTTTTGCTTTGGCTACCGTAGGAATGGATACGGTGACAGGTCAACTGCGCCTGACATTTGGTAATCATGAGTTGATGCGTGGTTTTGATTTCTTGATCGCCGTAATCGGGCTCTTTGGTATTGGTGAGATCTTGCTCTCGATGGAGGAGGGCTTAGCTTTCCATGGCGCGGCAGCAAAGATTCGTCGTCAAGTGGTTTTTGAGACTTGGGCTAAATTGCCTAAGTACTGGGCTACATCCTTGCGCAGTTGCTTAATCGGTTGCTGGATGGGCATTACTCCGGGAGGAGCCACCCCAGCATCATTTATGTCTTATGGCGTGGCTAAACGGGTTTCTAAGAATAGTGAAAACTTTGGTAAAGGTGAGATGGAGGGCATTGTTGCCCCAGAAACCGCAGCTCACGCTGCTGGCACTGCTGCCTTATTACCAATGTTGTCATTGGGTATTCCAGGATCACCAACAGCGGCGGTGTTGCTCGGTGGCTTGTTGATCTGGGGCTTGCAACCAGGACCATTGCTCTTTGTTGAAAAACCAGACTTTGTATGGGGCTTGATTGCTAGTATGTACTTAGGTAACTTGGCCGGCTTGTTTGTGGTGCTCACTTGCGTCCCTTTGTTTGCCTCTATCTTGAGAATTCCGTTCTCTATCATTGCTCCAGTCATTATTGTGATTTGTGCAGTAGGTGCCTATACCGTTCATAACGCTAGCTTTGATATTTGGTTGATGATGGGCTTTGGGGTACTTGGCTACATCTTTAAAAAGCTAAACTACCCAATGGCGCCGATGGTCTTAGCCTTGGTCTTAGGGGACCGTGCGGAAGACTCTTTCCGTCAATCCATGTTGATGTCTCAAGGTAGTGTCGATGTATTTTTCTCGAACTATTTAGTGGGCAGTATTACTGGACTTGCTCTGGTATTGCTCCTCTGGCCATTGTTTGGCAAGGTGTTTGGCAAGAAAAAGGCAGTTGCAGCATAAGCTCAAGAGTTAAAAAGTAAGAAAAAATACCGCTGAGCTAGTCAAAAACGAAGATTTAGCAAAGAGAAGGGGGCGCAAGCCCCTTTTTTATGGGAAAAAAAGAATCTCCGCTAAAATTTACCATCATGAATTCTCGCAAAAGCCACCTCGTTCACTGGATTGCCATTTTGGCTATCGTGATGAGTGCACTTGCGCCAGCTGTCACACAGGCAGTTTCGCTTGCCAAGCATGGTCAAGGTTTTGTGATGGAGGTTTGTTCTACTGATGGCAGCAAACTGAACATCAGTATGCAGGGAGATAATTCTTCAGATCAAACTGAGCCAATCCAGCCTTGCCCCTATTGTGTAAGCCATAGCGACTTCGTACCCACTTTTAGCGCCAATGTAAAGTTTCATGCACCGCAATCTTTTGCGCTGTTTCCAGAGCTCTTTTATCAATCACCTAAACGACTGACTGTTTGGATTACTCCTCCTTCAGCAGCGCCTCCTAGCATCACCTAACAATACTTCACCCCATTTTTGGGTTTTGTAATTGACCAGATTGGTCATTGTTTTGGTGATAAAAATGAAATTAATAAAAATTACGCCTATAGCGTTGGTGGCCTCACTAATGCTTTCAGAGGCATATGCGCAGGTTAGCCCACGTATTGATACTTTAACTGTGACAGGAATACAAGAGGCCCCACTTACTCAAACTACACTCTCGGGTTCTCAATTAGATCAACAGCGAGCCATGACAAATAATACGGCTGCGCTCATTCTGAATATTCCGGGTGTGAGTATGTATACCGGCGGTGGCGTTTCTGGATTGCCCGTGATTCATGGTCTTGGCGATGATCGTGTACGCACAAAGGTGGATGGGTTAGATCTTCTATCGTCTTGTCCTAACCATATGAACTCACCCCTTTCTTATATTAGTCCATCAAATATAGCGAGTGTGAAAGTGATTACGGGGCTTTCACCAGTGAGTTCAGGAGGTGATAGCTTAGGTGGGGTTGTTTCAGTTCAATCCTTACCCCCAGTATTTGCTAATAAGGGTGAGTCACTCCAGCAAGGTGAAATCGGTGCTTCTTATAGTAGCAACGGTAGTGCTATTTCTGGGAACTTAAACCTAACTGCTGCTGGCGATGAATTTAGTGCTAACTACACAGTCAATTCTACAAAAGCAGGCAATTACACTGCTGGTGGAAATTTTAAGCCAGCCGGAAATGGTATCTCCCCAAGTACAGTTGGAGCTACCAAATATATTGCCACCAATCAACAGCTTTCCTTAGCTTGGCAAAAAGATAATCATCTTGTTGAATTTAAGGCAGGTTATCAATTTATTCCGTTTGAAGGATATGCCAACCAACGGATGGATATGACCAAAAATATTGCTGCTCAATTTAATTTAAAGTACACCGGTAAATATGATTGGGGAACTTTGGAGGCTCAAGCCTATAACCAAATGGTTAACCATCAAATGGATGATAACGTTGGCGCAAGAACCTCACCAGCCATGCCTATGTTGACTTCTAGCTCTACCAATGGGGCAATCATTAAAGGTACTCTGCCTATCTCAGAAACCCAATTGGCAAGAGTGGGAACTGAGTGGCAGGGATACAAGTTGAACGACTGGTGGCCACCAACATCATCAAAGCCCAATGGCATGATGAGTCCAAACACCTTTGAAAATATCAGCAACGGCACTAGAGATCGACTAGCGCTTTTTGGTGAGCTAGAACAGCAGTGGTCTAAAGAGTGGATGAGCTTAGGCGGCGTTCGTGTCGAGCAAGTAGCAGCTAATGCAGGTGATGTACAGGGGTATAGCAATGCAAATGGAATGGGTATGATGAAAACCAATTACCTTCGAGATGCAAATGCCTTTAATGCCCAAAAGCATCAACAAACGGATTACAACTGGGACTTAACTGCGCTTTCAAGATACAAACCTGATAACAATCAAAATTATGAGGCTGGTTACTCACGCAAAACCAGATCCCCCAATCTTTATGAGCGTTACTCATGGTCTACTTCACCCATGTCTGCAATCATGAATAACTTTGTTGGTGATGGTAACGGATACGTTGGCAGTGTGACTCTAGCACCAGAAGTGGCCAATACCGTGAGTTTAGCTAGTGACTGGCATGATGCTAATAAAGAATTCTGGGGATTTAAAACAAATCCTTATTACACCTATGTCAGTAACTATATTGATGCGATTTGCAATACCTCATCATCTACAGCGCCTTGTAAATCAAATCAATTTAATGTGCTGAAGTACGCCAACCAAGATGCACAACTCTATGGCTTAGATTTATCAGGCAATGTGATGTTGGGCAAGCTACCTCAATTAGGTCAGTTCCAAATGACTGGTATCGCTTCATACACGCGCGGTCAAAACGTGACTACCGGTGGAAATTTGTACAACATCATGCCTCTTAACGGAAAAGTAGGTTTTGTTCAGTATTTAGGGGCAAATTGGACCAATACTGTTGAAGGTCAGTTTGTGGCGGCCAAGACCAATCTCAATGCTGTCAGAAATGAGATTGCTACTGGTGGATATTCGCTATATAACTTACGTGCTTCGTATGATGATAAAAAATACCGTGTGAACTTTGGCATTGAGAACTTACTCAATAAGCTTTATGCATTGCCACAAGGAGGTGCTTACTTAGGACAAGGCAACACCATGTCTATGAATGGCGTAGCTTGGGGTACGGGGGTTGCTGGTATGGGAAGAACTATCTATATCTCAGCCAATATGAAGTTTTAAGCAGTTAATTACCTAAGATAAAAGACGAGGGAAGCGATGATTTCTAGAATACTCAGAATATTGACTGTGCTAGCAGTCATTGCTTTACCTTTATCTGTTTTTGCAGCTAAAGAGCCTATTTACATTAATCTTGCCACCAATGATCCAGTCAAGGTCTCAATGGCTTTGGATGGGGGCCGGCAATATGCGGAAAAAGGTTATCCGATTGTTATTTATCTCAATGACAAAGCAGTCCTTCTTGGGGTTGAGACCTCATCAGGAGGTATTTCTAAAGAGCAAGTGGCGATCAAGCAGGCAATTGCAAACGGAGCAACTGTCATTATTTGCCCAACTTGCTTAGGGGATCATGGGTTTACCCGCATCAATTTAGTACAGGGTGTAGTGCTTGGAGCGGAACATCAAAATACTAGATAGAATTATCCAATTATGAATTTCCGCAAACATCACCTCATTCACTGGATTGCTGCTCTAGCAATCGGAATGAGCGCGCTTGCGCCAGCAGTTTCTCAAGCGGTGTCTCTAGCGAAGCATGGCCAGGGTTTTGCGATGGAGATTTGCTCTGCTGAAGGAAGTAAATTGCAGATCAATATTCAAAGTGAAGACCAGGCAAGCCGTGCTGAATTTCAGCTTGCCCATACTGCGTAGCTCACACAAGCATTACTCCATCATTTAATACGAACCTCACATTCCAAGCGCCGCAAACACTGGCTTTGCTGCCACAGCTTTTCTATCAATCTCCCAAGCCCCTTGCTGCTTGGGTAACGCCTCCCTCAGCAGCACCTCCTACACAAGCCTAAATCTTTTAGGGCATAGCCTAGCTATGTAGTTGGCAACCAAGTTGTCGTGATGTTGTGTGGAGAAGTATATGTTTTCAATTCAAATGAATTGGCTTTTTTTAAGGCAGATCTCATTATTCATATTTGTAGCCATTTGCATGTTTTCCAATGCTATTGCACACCCTCAGACTGAGGCAGAGTCTCAGGAAAAGATTAAGGTGCTGATTTCAAAGACGTTTGATCAACCCAATCTTAAGGTGCAAACCGCTCCGATTGTGATTGAGGGAAAAGTTGCGCTTGCGGATTGGACTCAAGGTCAAAAGGGTGGTCGGGCACTTCTGAGAAGAAAGCATTCTGATTGGGAAATCATTGCCTGTGGCGGTGCTGGATTCAAGGATTCTGGCGCTATTGCAGCGACTGGCATCTCTAAAGAAATCGCGAACAACATCACAGTAAAACTCAAGACCGAAGAGGCAAAACTCTCCCCGCAGAAGATTAAACAACTGGATTCATTTGATGGTGTTGTGACGATGGGTCACGGTACGCAGCATGGATCTGATTCAAAACACTAATTTGAGATAAAAAATGAATCTATATAAAACTAAGTTGGCAATCGCCGCTTCACTATTAGTAGCCGGCAATGTGTATGCACAAAGCGTGCCCCATGTGATTGTCACCGCAAAGCCAGATATTGCAGAGATTGAGATCGATCGATTCTCCAGTACTTCCGCAGTGATCACTGATGAAACGATTCGCGACTTACACGCCGCAGATTTAGCTTCTGCGTTGCGCAATACCCCGGGGACTCAAATCTCGCGCTATAACCCAGTAGGATCCTATGGTGGGGGAGAGGGCGGTTCGATATTTATTCGCGGTATGGGTATGAGTCGTCCGGGTAGTGAGATTAAGACTTATATCGATAACGTTCCAATGTATATGCCTATTTGGAATCATGCATTGCTGGATCTACTTCCGGTCAATGGCATGAAAGACATCACTATCTATAAGAGTGCACAGCCTCAGGTGAATGGTAATAACTTTGCATCAATCAATATGAACACTAAGTCAGCCGGTCCTGGAAATGGCTTATCAGGCAATGCTCGCGTTTCATATGGATCATTCAATACGGTGATTGAACAAGTCGATATGGCTGGTCGTTATGATGATGTGGATTTTTCTCTGGCACAGGGCTTTTCTAAGTCTAACGGTCAAAGAGCAAATGCCAGTGGTCAGTTAAGCAACATCATGGGTGGCTTAGGATTAAAGCTGGATCGTAACTGGTCAGTCGGCGTTAGCGGTATGGCTATCAATAATACGGCCACTGATCCTGGCAATAACACCTTGCCAGCCCCAGCAATTGCCCCTACGTATGATTCGGCGGCTCAAATGGTTACCGCATTTGTAAAGCATCAATACGATGCGGTCGAAGGCGAGTTCCGCTTTTATAGCAATACTGGTAAAGGCAATATTAATAACGATAATGGTCAGGGCGGCTGGGGTACTGAAAATAATCCATTCACCATGCAAGGCTTCCGTTGGAAAGAAAATATCACGCCTTGGACTGGTGGTAGCCTTATTCTTGGATTGGACTATGACACTTCTTACGGAAGTGTTACACAGACAAGTCCTGCCGCAGGAATGGTGATAAGCCCATACCTCCCTCCCCCAGTGATTCCTCCAACTGTTAAAACTAATCTGCCGACATTTAAATTAACATCACCTTATGTTGGTTTAAGTCACAACTTTAAGGTGGGTGATGCATGGTCATTGCAGCCCTCTGCAGGCGTAAGAACTTACCAAAATAATTACTATGCTGCAAAAACCGCCCCCTATGGTGGGTTATCTTTGATTTCTGACACGGTAACAGTATTCGCCAATGCATCTAAAGGGATTAACTATCCCGGCCTTGAGGCACCAGCAATGAATGCTGCAAGTGCTGTATGGGCTAAGAGATTCGGTACTACGCAAAATAACTCATGGGCAAATTTATCACCAGAAGAAATGAATCATTTGGAGGTGGGCGGGAAGTTTTACCCGGATAAGAAATCCAGAGTTGACTTAAGCTTATTCCAGGACTCTATTTCGAATCGGTACACTTTTACGGAAGCGGATGGCGGAATCATCAATTGGACCACCGTTGGTCAATACACCACCAAAGGTGTTGAGCTTTCTGGCCAACGCGAAATCATTCCTGAGTTAACTGGATTTTTGGGTTGGACTTATCTTAATAACAACAGCGTGGCTAATCTTCCGTACATGCCGCAGAATGCATTTAATGCTGCGCTCACTGGATATGTTTATAAGTTCAGAATATCTGTAGATGCTCAATATCAAACTTCCATCTATACGCAAAACTTAGCCCGAAATAGTGCATTTACCAACACAACACAGGTCAATGGTTTCACTGTTGCCAATGCTCGTGTCTCGTACCCGATTCCAGAGTTGGGCAAGAAAGGCGAGGTATTTGTGATGGTGGAGAATATCTTTAATCAACAGTACAGCTATCGCCAGGGATACCCAATGCCAGGAACTTGGGGTTCCATCGGTTTATCGGCAAGCTTTAATTAATTAGGTTTCATGGCGGTGCGATGATTTGATATAGATCAAGCCGCCTTTATTATTTCTTAGGAAAATTAATAATTGTATTTAAAAAGGAGTATCACCATGTTCTTGAAATCATTAAAGGCTGCAGTTATCGCCGTATTGGCAACTTTATCGCTATCAGCCCTTGCTGGCGCCAATGACCCCTTGTTTGTAAGCTTGACTAGTGATGAGCCGCATCGCGCAACAATGGCATTTAACTTTGGCACTCATATGAATGAAGCAGGTCATCCATTAAGTGTTTTCTTGAGTGATAAAGGGGTTTACTTGGGTGTCAAATCCAGTGCCGCTAAATACCCAGAACAGCAAAAGATGTTGGCTAGCATCATCGCTAAAGGGGGCACGGTAATTATGTGCCCACTGTGTCTAAAGCATTATGGCTTTACCGAAGCCGATTTGTTGCAGGGCATCAAAATGGGGGGCGCTAAGGTAACAAGCGAGGCTTTATTTAAAGACAACACCAAAACAATGACTTGGTAATCGATTGGTACTAATATAGATGTCATGAATTCCATTTCGCACCGCAAGTTCATTCATGTGATGGCCATTTTGGCTATCTTGATGAGTGCGCTTGCGCCTGCTGTTTCACAAGCTTTATCTTTGGCTACTCACGGACAAGGTTTTGTAGTAGAAATTTGCACTTCCAATGGCCTTAAGATGACTCAAGTCATTGGCGATGACGAATCCTCTTCATCGACAGTCATGGGCAGCCATTGTCCGTATTGTGTGGTGCAGCCCTTATATTTAATCCCAACAATAACGGCCTTTGAGTTTGTGGCTCCACAACACTATGTGGCTCATACTCAGTCGGGCTATCAATCTCCCCAACTTCTTTTTGCATGGCTCAAACTCCCTTCAAGAGCGCCTCCTGTCATCACCTAATTTGGTGATGTTGGTGCATGGCTTTGTCCATGCGTGATAAGAAATCAATAGTGAACAACTATTGACTCGGTTAAGGAGTAAATGATGAATATAGTTAAACAGGCTCTGCATTTAAAGATGCATATCAATATCGGAGCACTGCTAGGTTTAAGCGTTTGGTTTGTATTGCGAGGAGCGCCCTTATGAAGAAATCTTGGTATTCAGGTCGTGGCTTAAAACGTGGCTTGCTATTGAGCTTTTTAGCTACCATCGTATGGGTAGCGGGTATCTATGCCTTCATGCAAGCTCAAGCTACCTTTGAGCCTGCCAAATCCCAATTTGAGGGTGTACCTAGTGCTTTAAGTCCTCAAGCCTGTTCTTGCGAAACGAGGACATGATGAGCCGACTATTTTCTAAACTCAAAGGCCATCAACAGACCCCTCCTGGCATTGAGCGTGAGATTTTGCGCCTAGTTCCACAAGTCTTTGTTTTTGGTGTCCTTGGATTGGCACTTCCAGCCTTATTGGCTAGGTTATTTCCGATTACTGGCAGTCTTGGCGAAGTTTTGCGCTGGATCCAGACGGTTGATATTTATGTGATTAGTTTTGAGCTCTTCTTTTGCACAATGATGTTTACTGTGGCATTAGGGGCATTCATTGTGATGATCATGAAGGGGCCTGCCTATGTGGCTGATGCATATCCCCTGATTGATTTTGATAAACCCTATGTAGCACCAAAAAAGGAGGTTTGATATGTATGCCTTTTTTAATGCTGCTGGAGATCAAGATTCGGTTCACCAGTTGGTTGCTTCAGTCTCTAAAGATCTTGAAATTACGAATAGCGAGATCGCTATTCGTTACTGTGGACCTCATTTACTCAATAAAGCGGATATTAATCGGTTTAGCCCAGAAGAATTAGTAAGCTATATTTGGACTACTCGCTATAGCAATGACTCTATTTCTGTGAAATTACCAGCGGATCTGCCTTCTGATCAATTTTTAATTGAGCGATATAAGGGCTCTTATTTGGGATGTTTGCCAAAGAAGGCAAAGAAAATCTCTCTTCGTAGTCTAGCTGCTCAGTGTAAAAAGATTAAAAATCTTGAGAAATACCGTAAGCATTTTTCTTTAGCTTTATTTGTAAATAAGGAGGCAGTGAAGGCTGACCCATTTTCAGAAAAAGAGATCAATGGGATTTTTTCATTACAAGCTAAAACCAATAAACCTGCTTATCGTTTAATTGAAGAGCGCATTACCCAATTAAAAGAGGAGTTATTTACAAGTCAAAATGTGTTTATTCGTAATTTCTAATTTTTACCTTGTTTAGACTAAAGTAGAGGCATGCGTATTTGGTTGATGAAAAGAAACTGCTCCTTCTCCCCAAGGCAGGTAGGGCTTTTTTATTTATCAATTGTTAGTTTTTCCTTATTAGTCGCGACTTATTTTTTGTTGATAGGGGTGTGGATGGTAATCATCTTCACCTCAATCGAAATCTTGGCATTGACAGTAGCTTTGTATGTGTATTCAAGGCATGCCTTAGATTATGAAAAGATCACGATTGTGGGCAAGCAATTACTAGTAGAGAGAAGTTGGGGTGGCAAAATAGAGGTGCGAGAATTTAATACTATCTGGACTAAATTAGAGCGGAGTGGCGTTGGTGGAAGGCAGCTGGCTTTGAAAAATTCAACGGCAGTCTTTCCTATTGGATTTTTTGTGCAGGTTAATGAGCAAGAGCATTTTGAAAAAGAGCTCGAGGGATATCTCGGGATTTGAGGTTAACTAGGAGGATGTACGAATGAAAAGCAATACTCTATTAAAAGCATTATTGGTGTCGGCAGTTGGTTTTGGTTTGGCTGGTTTAGCGCAGGCACAAAATGCCAAAGTAGGTTCTGTGCAAATTGAGAATGCGTATACCCGCGCTACGGTACCTGGGCAAATGGCGGCAGGTGGTTTTATGAAGATTGAAAACAAAGGCGCTGCTGATCAACTCATTTCTGCTAGCTCCCCAGTTGCTGGCGAAGTGCAATTACATGAAATGGCCATGGAAGGCAATGTCATGAAAATGCGTCAAGTAAAAGATATCGCCGTGCCTGCTGGTGGCGCTGTTGAATTAAAGCCTGGTGGTTTGCATTTGATGTTCATGAACATCAAGGCCCCTTTAGCGGCTGGCCAAACAGTGCCAGTCAAACTCAAGTTTGCTAAAGCGGGTGAAGTAGAAGTGAAGATGCCTGTCAATGCAATGGGTGGTCAGGGTGGCCAAGGTCCACACGGTGGACCAATGAAACAGTAAGTTTGGGTCTTCCCATCTAATTTGGGTTTGAAGCATTAAAAAATCCCCTCAGTCTGCGAACTTGCAACTGAGGGGATTTTGTTTTGTGGCTACTGAGTATGGGTAGTGTGCTTATCCCAAGTTCAGATCAGTTACAGCCCCTTTACTAGCGCTACTAGCAAGATAAGCGTACTTTGCTAATAGACCGCGCGTATAGCGTGGTTTAGGTTGTTGCCATTTGGCTCGGCGCTTAGCAATTTCTTCATCACTCACATTGAGTTGGATTAGTAAGGTATGGGCATCAATAGTGACAGAGTCACCTTCATTGATCAGGGCAATCACACCACCTACAAAGGCTTCAGGAGCCACATGTCCAACCACCATGCCCCATGTACCACCAGAGAAGCGTCCATCGGTGATCAGGCCTACTGTCTCACCTAAACCTTGGCCAACGAGGGCGGAGGTAGGGGCGAGCATCTCGCGCATACCAGGGCCACCCTTAGGGCCTTCGTAGCGAATCACCATCACATCACCATCTTTAATCTTTTGCGCCATGATGGCGGCCATTGCATCGTCCTCAGAATCAAATACACGCGCCGGACCAGTAATAGATGGATTTTTAAGGCCTGTAATTTTGGCAACACAACCCTCAGGAGAAATATTGCCCTTCAGAATAGCTAAATGACCTTGTTGATAGATCGGGTTATCTAAAGTACGAATCACCTTTTGATCGGCGCGAGGTACCGATGGAACATCTTTCAATGTTTCTGCGATGGTTTTGCCAGTAATGGTCATGCAATCGCCATGTAAAAGGCCACCATCGAGCAAAATCTTCATCACTTGCGGAATACCACCAGCATCATGCAGGTCAGTGGCTAGATATTGGCCAGAGGGTTTCATATCCACGATCACGGGAACGCGTTTACGAATCCGCTCAAAGTCATCAATGGTCCAGTCTATTTCAGCGGCGCTGGTAATGGCCAAGTAGTGAAGAACCGCGTTGGTAGATCCGCCAACCGCCATGATCACACTCACTGCGTTCTCAATGGATTTTTTAGTGATGATGTCACGTGGGCGCAAGTTCTTTTTAATGGCTTCAACCAAGACGATGGCAGATTCATGGGCGCTAGCGACTTTTTCTGCATCCTCGTTTGCCATAGTCGAAGAGTAGGGCAGACTCATGCCTAAAGCCTCAAAGGAGGAGCTCATGGTGTTGGCGGTATACATCCCACCACAAGAGCCACTGCCAGGGCAAGCATGCTCTTCTACTCCCTTTAAATCTTCGGCACTCAACCTGCCAGAGGTAAATTCACCGACCGCTTCAAATGCAGAAACAATATTGAGATCTTTACCTTTGTAATGACCTGGCTTAATGGTTCCGCCATACACATAAATACCAGGAACATTGGTACGAGCTAAAGCCATCATGCCCCCAGGCATGTTCTTGTCGCACCCACCAATCACCACCACACCGTCTTGCCATAAGCCATTCACACAAGTTTCAATGCTGTCAGCAATCACTTCGCGAGAGACGAGGGAGTATTTCATACCCTCGGTACCCATGCCAATACCATCAGAAACAGTAGGCGTGCCAAAGATTTGCGCTTTTGCGCCAGCTTCTTCTAAGGCAGTAACAGCGGCGTCTGCTAATTTTTGTAAGCCACTATTACAAGGGGTAATGGTGGAATGGCCATTGGCAACCCCAACCATAGGTTTAACAAAGTCCTTTTCTTGGTAGCCCATCGCGTAATACATAGAGCGATTGGGTGCGCGAGCAACCCCTTCAGTGACGTTGCGTGAGCGTTCATTAAGGCGTTTCATACGGATATTGACTCCAGAAAAGAATATGTCGAAAAGCTCTATTGTGCCGTGAGATAGCAAGATCGTGCCAAGGTTTGGGAGTCCCCCATACTGGGATGTATGTTGCAGTGCAATATACAAAGCCAGATTTACTTTTAAGAATGCCGTGTTTATTAGCTTTAAGGCTAATATCCTTCAGAAACAGGCTGCAGTACATTGGCTTATCTAAACCCTTTTTTTAAAAATCTAATGACACAAGCTGGCCATATTTACTTAATCGATGATGATTACTCCATGCGGACTTCTTTATGCAGGATGCTAATAGAGCTTGGCTATATTGTTAAAGACTTTCCTTCAGGGCTTTCTTTTTTAGAGAACTCAATACCTGTATCGCCTGCTGTCATCTTGCTAGATATGCAAATGCCCGATATGACAGGGCTTGATCTGCAGGAGAAATTACTCCAATTAGGGCGTAAAACCCCGATTGTGTTTATTAGTGGGCAAAGCCACCCCCATCAGATTGTTACAAGCCTTAAGAAGGGCGCGATTGATTTTCTGTTTAAGCCATTCAATTTAGAGGATTTGCTCAAGGCAATAGCGCTAGCCTTGGAATTTGATCAGCGACAATTAAAGCGTATTTCTAGTGAAATAGAGACCAAAAAATGCTATGCCTTATTGACCCCTCGAGAAAAGGAAGTGTGCTTTTGGCTAGTGAAGGGCCTACTCAATAAAGAAATTGCTGTTAAATTGGGGACTACGGATGCCACTATTAAGGTTCATAAGTCACGGGTCATGGAAAAAATGCACGTGGAGTCGACGCAAGTTTTAGTAGCGAAGTACCTTGAGTCTGATATTCAATTTCCTGAAAATACCTAGCCATTAGGCTAATGTTCTCTTGAGTCCTTTAGCACTATGATCTATTGCAATTTAGGCACATTAATTACTTAAAGTACTTTTAGTGAATACCAATTCCAAGCTACCTGAGATCCGCAAAGAGGCCTTTACAAAGGCAAGGGAAGCACTTGGATTAAGCGCTAAGGATTTAGCAGTTCAAGCTTGTTTATCTACTCGTCAAATTGAACAATTAGAAAATGGTGAACAAAGTTCTTTTTATGGCACTCAAATTAAAGTCACAGCTGCAAAAAAAGTAGCGCTTATTTTGGGTTTAAATGAAGAGGCAGCATTTGACTATGGCATAAAAGCCATAGTGAAGGAGGAGGCAGTTGATAAAGAAGCGCCAGTAATAAAAGAAGCGCCAGTAATAAAAGAAGCACCCAAGCAAGAGGCGCCCAAAGCAGTGCTAGCGCCAAGCCGTACGCAAACTCCAGTGATATCGGTAAGTTCTATACCCCAAAAACGATGGATGCTTGGATTAGGCTTAGCTGCAGCGATTGCCTTTGCGATTATGAATTTAAGCCCGCTATTTTTCCCTGAAAAAATACCAGAAATCATTGTGGCTAAAGAGGAGGTTGTTGAGCCAGTTCAAGTGATTGAAGAGCCGCCAGCACCAAGCCCTGTTTTAGCGCCACCACCTGTTGTGATGCCCGTAGTGACACCTGCGGTGAGTAGTGCAGAGCTAGCACAGGCCTGCCCCGTAGAAGACTCAACGGTGATTAATTACAAACCAGAGGCCCCGCGCAAATCTGCCGACATGGTATATGTTCAAACTAAATCCAAGCAGGTAGTGTGCGTGACCGATGCCACAGGCAAGAATCAAAACAAGCTGATCGAACCTGGAGTAGGGTCATCCTTTTACGGTAAGCCACCTTTTAAAGTACTCACTGGTGGCTTAACTCAGGTTGATGTTTATTTTCAGGGGGCAAAAGTACGGCTTGCAAATCTCGATGCTAAAACTATACTGCTAGAAGCAACGGAGCTAGTAATACCTAGCGCTAATGCTCAGTCGGATTCAGAACTACGCTAAGACCCTTACGGGCTGCTTAAACTGCAGCTTCGTTAGTTTCGCCAGTCCTAATCCGAATAGCCTGTTCAATGGGGCTCACAAAAATCTTGCCGTCACCAATCTTGCCAGTGCGGGCTGCTTTTGTAATGGCTTCGATTGTCGCTTCCACGCGATCACTAGCTACTACCACCTCTACTTTGACTTTTGGTAAAAAGTCGACGACATACTCAGCACCACGATACAGCTCGGTATGCCCTTTTTGTCTTCCAAAGCCTTTGACCTCGGTAACCGTTAAGCCAGTAACGCCAACTTCAGCCAACGCTTCACGGACTTCGTCAAGTTTGAACGGTTTAATGATCGATGTGATGAGTTTCATATATTCCCCTTAATACAGTAATCATACCTAGAACTCTAGGCCACTGCCTAAGAAGCGTCTTAGGCTCTAAATTGCGATGTAATGGGATAGCGCCAATCACGGCCAAAGGCCCGTGTGGTCACCCTTACCCCTGGAGGTGCTTGGCGTCGCTTGTACTCATTTAATTTAATGAGGCGCGTAACCTGTTCTACGCTTTGAGGATCAAACCCAGCTGCTACCATTTGGGCAATCGATTGGTTTTGTTCCATATAGCATTCCACAATGCCATCTAAGACTTCATAAGAAGGCAGAGTATCTTGATCGGTTTGATCAGGGCGTAGTTCGGCTGAAGGTGCGCGCGTCAAAATACGCTCCGGAATCACCGGGGAAATACTATTACGGTAGGCGCACAGCTGATACACCAAGGTCTTGGCAATATCTTTAATTACGGCAAAGCCACCAGCCATATCCCCATACAGGGTGCAATAGCCCACGGCCATTTCACTTTTATTGCCAGTGGTTAATACGAGACGACCAGTTTTATTCGAGAGTGCCATAAGCAAAGTGCCGCGCACTCGTGCCTGAATATTTTCTTCGGTGGCATCGATCTCTTTGCCTTTAAATTGCTCTGCTAAGGCTTGCTCTAGAGCATTGACTGGCCCGCTAATCGGGATTTCATCATATTGAACATGCAAAGTCTTTGCCATTTCTTGGGCATCAATAGAGGAGATGTCAGCCGTATAACGTGAAGGCATCATTACTGCACGCACTTTTTCTGCCCCTAGAGCGTCTACTGCAATGGCTAGTACCAAGGCAGAATCAACCCCACCAGAAAGACCGATGATGACACCAAGAAAGTGATTCTTTTGAACATAATCACGCACCCCTAGGACTAGGGCTTGGTAGGCTTGCGCCTGCACACTAAGGGGTGGCGTGATCAGACCACTTTCTAATTGGGCAAAAGCATTGAGGCTTACTAAACCAAGCCCGGTTTCAAAATGGGGCATCGCCATCACTACTTCACCTTGAGAGTTCAGAGCAAATGAGCCTCCATCAAACACTAATTCATCTTGACCACCTACTGCATTGACATATATCAAAGGCATATGAGTTTGGGCAAGCTGTTGGCGTAGTACTTCAATCCGCAAGGCTTCTTTTTTTAGATGAAAAGGGGAGGCATTAAGAACTAGTAGGACTTGTGCGCCTGCACTATGCGCTTGTTTAGCTGGTCCGGCATGCCATGCATCTTCACATAGAATTAAGCCAAAACAGATTCCGGCATTTTCAAAAACACAAGCTTGATTACCGGGCGTGAAATACCGTACCTCATCAAATACTTCATGATTGGGTAATTCTTGTTTGGCGTAAGTGGCAATGACTGCACCATTACGAATAACTGAAGCGTAATTTTGCAAGCCAGCAGCCGTCATTTTAGGGTGACCAACAATCACGGCTAAATCTGGAAACTTCTTGAGCTCCAAGATCAAACTACTAAGCTCACACTCCACTGCTTCAATGAAAGCAGGGCGCAGCAGTAGATCTTCTGGGGGGTAGCCTGTGAGCGATAACTCAGGGCTGAGTAATAATTGGGCGCCTTGCGCATAAGCCTTTGCCGCTGCTTGAGCAATGAGCTTTGCATTGCCCGGCAAATCACCCAAAAGAGGGTTGATTTGCGCTAGGGCGATGACTTGTGAGTTCACTCCTAATATCAAGTTAAGCCATGCTTAAGCTTGATGCTCTTTGTTGTAGGCCTCTATGCCCTCAAGAATTTCTTGATGAGCTTGGGCCACACCACCCCAGCCTTTTACTTTTACCCACTTACCAGGCTCGAGATCTTTGTAGTGTTCAAAGAAATGTTGAATTTGGTTTAGGCGCAAAGGGTTGATATCTTCTGGTTTTTGCCAGTGGGTGTAGATCGGCAAAATACGATCTTCTGGAACAGCCAATAACTTGGCATCTTCGCCTCCTTCATCTTCCATTAACAAGACGCCAATGGCGCGGCAACTGACAACGACACCAGGAATCAGAGGAAAGGGGGTGATGACGAGCACGTCCACCGGATCACCATCGCCAGCAATCGTCTTATTAATGTAACCATAGTTGCAGGGGTAGTGCATCGCCGTACCCATAAAGCGATCCACGAAAATGGCACCACTTTCCTTATCCACTTCATACTTGATTGGATCGGCATTCATGGGGATTTCAATGATGACATTAAAGTTTTCTGGGATATTTTTACCTGGTTTGACGTTGTCAAGACTCATACATACTCCGAATAGTGATTAGTAAATACCCTGATCTTAGAAAAGAGCCAGAGTAATGTTTCTGCTACATACTGTTAAAGCTGTAGGCTCTAGTTTATCGCTTTCACAAAGCGATCTAGCATAGGTACTAGAAGCAAATCAATTTTGAACAAATTTTAAGGAGTTCAAGCATGAGTAATGTCACTTTAGGCTTGTATTTTGCCTTGGCATGTGGTGTTTTAGCGGTAATTTATGGTTTTGTGATGCGCCGCTGGATTTTGCAGCAAAGCACTGGCAATGCCAAGATGGAAGAAATCGCTGAGGCGATTCAGCAGGGCGCTGCTGCCTATTTATCCCGCCAATACAAAACAATTGCCATTGTTGGCATCGTCCTCACCATTTTGATTGCACTCTTTTTGGACTTTGCGACCGCCCTAGGCTTTGTAATTGGCTCGGTGCTCTCAGGGGCCTGTGGCTTTATTGGTATGAATGTTTCGGTACGGGCTAACGTGCGCACTGCACAGGCTGCGACTATTGGTATGAATGAAGCGCTCAATGTCGCTTTTAAGGGTGGCGCAATTACCGGCATGTTGGTAGTAGGGCTTGGCTTACTTGGGGTTGGCCTCTTCTTTATGTTCCTTGTATCAATTGGCGCAGGGCAAGACCTTTCTTCGGTCCTGCATCCGCTGATTGGCTTGGCCTTCGGTTCTTCTTTGATTTCTATTTTTGCGCGTTTAGGTGGCGGTATCTTTACCAAAGGTGCTGACGTTGGTGCTGACTTAGTTGGCAAGGTCGAGGCAGGTATTCCGGAGGATGATCCTCGTAATCCGGCTGTGATTGCCGATAACGTGGGTGATAACGTGGGTGACTGCGCCGGTATGGCAGCTGACTTATTTGAAACCTATGCAGTGACATTAATTGCCACGATGGTTTTAGGTGCCCTGATGGTTGCTGGTGCGCCTGTTGCCGCTATTGTTTACCCACTAGTACTAGGTGGCGTTTCTATTATTGCCTCGATCATTGGTTGCTCTTTTGTTAAAGCAACCCCAGGCATGAAAAATGTCATGCCTGCGCTGTATAAAGGCCTGATTGTGGCTGGTGGACTTTCTTTAGTAGCCTTTTATTTTGTGACGAACTTCATCATGCCTGATGATGCACTGGGCATTCCAGGTAGTCAGTGGCGTTTATTTGGATCAACCGTAGTTGGCTTAGTGCTTACGGCAGGTTTGGTCTGGATTACCGAGTACTACACTGGTACTCAATTTAAGCCAGTCCAGCATATTGCTGAAGCTTCTACTAAAGGCCATGGCACCAACATCATCGCCGGCTTAGGGATCTCAATGAAGTCCACTGCTTACCCAGTGATCTTTGTTTGCGCTGCCATTTATGCTGCTTATTGGTTGGCTGGCATTTACGGCATTGCCATTGCCGCAACGGCGATGTTGTCGATGGCCGGAATTGTGGTGGCGCTTGATGCTTATGGACCAATTACTGATAATGCCGGCGGCATTGCAGAGATGGCTGGTTTGCCACAAGCAGTGCGTGACATTACCGATCCATTAGATGCGGTTGGTAATACCACCAAAGCAGTGACCAAGGGATATGCAATTGGCTCGGCAGGTCTTGCTGCATTAGTCCTCTTTGCCGATTACACCCATGCCTTGGAATCGATTGGCCAACAAGTGTCATTTGATCTATCTAATCATATGGTGATCATTGGTCTGTTTATTGGCGGCATGATTCCTTACTTGTTTGGTGCGATGGCGATGGAAGCAGTAGGCCGTTGTGCTGGCGCTGTAGTTGAAGAGGTTCGTCGTCAGTTCCGTGATATTCCAGGGATTATGGAAGGCACTGCAAAGCCAGAATACGGCAAGGCTGTTGACATGCTCACTTCTGCTGCCATTAAAGAAATGATTGTTCCCTCACTATTACCCGTGGTAGCGCCTATTTTGGTGGGATTGATTTTAGGCCCCGCTGCTTTGGGTGGCTTACTGATGGGCACGATTGTGACTGGTTTATTTGTTGCCATCTCCATGTGTACCGGTGGTGGTGCTTGGGATAATGCCAAGAAATACATTGAAGAAGGTAATTTCGGTGGTAAGGGTTCTGAAGCGCACAAAGCGGCGGTTACTGGTGACACTGTAGGTGATCCCTACAAAGACACTGCTGGCCCTGCTGTGAACCCGCTCATCAAGATTATCAATATCGTGGCTTTACTGATCGTGCCATTGTTGCCTTTAGCAAAATAATGACACGAGAATTACCTAACACTCTAGAGTAAGGTTGTGCAAGAGGGTGTTACGGGATGTTACAAAGTCAAACGCCTAGCATTGCTAGGCGTTTTTTTGTATTGGGGTATTGCTTAAATCCCACTAGCTGCCATGCTCCGATCGAGCAATGCCAATCATCGCAAAGCAGGCTCTGTTAATCTAAGGTCTCTAAATAACGCTGGGCATCTAAGGCAGCCATACAGCCTGTACCAGCACTAGTAATCGCTTGACGATAAATGTGGTCTTGTACGTCACCAGCGGCAAATACCCCGGCGATGTTGGTGGCAGTAGCATTACCTTCTAAGCCTGAGTGAGTCTTGATATAGCCATTGTTCATCTCTAGCTGGCCTACAAACAGTTCGGTATTTGGTTTATGACCAATGGCAATGAAGGCGCCAGTCACAGCGATATCTTCAGTGCTGCCATCGGCTTTTTTAATTCTGACGCCGGTAACTCCTTTGTCATCGCCTAATACTTCATCTAAGGTGGAGTTCAGCTTGAGCTCGACTTTACCTTCAGCTACTTTAACCATCAGGCGGTCATTAAGAATCGGCTCTGCACGAAATTTATCGCGACGATGAATGATCGTTACTTTTTTAGCAATGCCAGTTAGGTAAAGGGCTTCTTCTACTGCAGTATTACCTCCGCCCACTACGCAAACATCTTGGTTGCGGTAAAAGAAACCGTCACAGGTTGCACATCCAGAAACGCCGCGCCCCATAAAGGCTTCTTCACTTGGTAGGCCAATGTACTGTGCAGATGCTCCAGTAGAAATAATTAAGGCATCACAGGTGTATGTACCAGAATCGCCAACGAGGCGAATCGGTTTTTCTGTTAAGGCAGCCGTATGTATATGGTCAAAAATGATTTCGGTATTAAAGCGCTCAGCATGCTTTAAAAAGCGCTCCATTAATTCTGGGCCTTGAACGCCATCAGGGTCAGCAGGCCAGTTTTCCACATCGGTAGTAGTCATTAATTGACCGCCTTGGGCTATTCCTGTAATGAGGGTGGGCTGTAAATTGGCTCGTGCGGCATACACCGCTGCAGTGTAGCCAGCAGGGCCAGATCCAAGGATCAGAACTTTAGAGTGTTTTGGGATATTTGTAGTCATCCCCAAATTATAGATTTGCTTGTTTACAATCGGAAGAACATGGTTAGAACCGCATACCCGAAGTCCAAAACTCCCCTAAGCCCTCAGCTTCCTGAGAATGATGGGCAAGGTCGAATGCCCCGCCTGCTCCTAGAGGTCCGCTGGTTCATCTCCTGCGGGCTTTGCCTAGGCTTATTTGCCATTCTGATTACTTACTCTAAGGGTGATCCAGCTTGGTCTCATGCCAGTTTTGAGACTCCCAAGAACTTGGGCGGGCGTTTTGGGGCCTATGTAGCCGACTTATTGCTCTATGTTTTTGGTATTTCTGCGTTTTGGTGGGTCGCCTTATTTGGTCGCCGAGTATTAAATGGCTGGCGCGAGCTCTGGAGTGTGCCCTTGCCACCAGATCTAGATGCCAAACCGGATTCTTTATTAATGCGTTGGCTGGGCTTTGGGCTGACCTTAATCAGCAGTATGGGTTTGGAGTCTATCCGCTTGCATTCGTTAGTCTGGGAGCTTCCTAGGCCTCCTGGAGGCATTTTGGGGGAGCTAATTGGTGATCCCCTCCAAATGTCACTTGGTTTTACCGGCGCCACCTTGGTCCTTCTTTTTTCCTTTTGTGCTGGCTTATCCTTGTTTTTGCACTTTTCTTGGTTAGATATCGCAGAAAAAGTGGGCCGCTCCCTAGAATTAGCTTACCTACGCTTGCGTGAGCGTCGGGACAGCGAGGCAGATCGTAAGTTAGGTGAAGTCGCTGCTGAGGAGCGGGAAGAATTTGTTGAGGTGTTTCGGGGTCGGGTAGAAATTGCTACCCCAGTGCAAATTGTGCGCACTCCAGTCGAGATACAAAAGAGTGCCCGGGTTGAGCGTGAGAAACAACAGCCGCTCTTTGTGGATATCCCTGATTCAGAATTACCCCCCTTGGCATTACTAGATCCCGTGCCAGAAGTAAAAGAAACCATCTCTGCTGATGTTCTGGAATTTACCTCCCGTTTAATTGAGCGCAAGTTAGCTGAGTTCAATGTGGAAGTTAAAGTGATTGCTGCTTATCCTGGCCCAGTAGTTACGCGTTATGAAATCGATCCTGCTATTGGTGTAAAGGGTAGTCAAATTGTTAATCTCGCACGCGACTTAGCGCGCTCACTTGGGGTAGTGAGTATGCGGGTAGTAGAAACCATTCCTGGCAAGACCTGCATGGCTTTAGAGTTACCAAATCCAATGCGTCAGTCGGTCTACCTGTCTGAGATTTTGACTTCGCAAATCTACAACGACAACCATTCGCTATTGACCCTTGCATTAGGTAAGGATATTTCAGGTAGTCCGATGGTTGCCGACTTGGCAAAGATGCCACATTGCTTAGTAGCGGGCACGACTGGTGCTGGTAAGTCAGTGGGTATTAATGCCATGATTTTGTCGATTATCTTTAAAGCTAAGCCTGATGAGGTGCGCCTCATCATGATTGATCCAAAGATGTTGGAAATGGCGATGTATGACAAGATTCCGCATTTGCTTTGCCCAGTTGTGACTGATATGAAACAGGCATATAACGCGCTTAATTGGGCGGTCAATGAGATGGAGCGTCGTTATAAGCTGATGAGTAAGTTTGGCGTGCGTAATCTGGCCAGTTTTAATAAAAAGATCTTAGAAGCAGAAGAAAAAGGGGAGAAATTAACTAACCCATTTAGCTTAACGCCAGATGATCCAGAGCCTATCTATAAAGCGCCTGTGATTGTGATTGTGATTGATGAGTTAGCTGACTTAATGATGGTCTCGGGCAAAAAGATTGAAGAGTTAATTGCCCGCATTGCCCAAAAAGCACGTGCTGCCGGAATTCATTTGGTATTGGCAACCCAACGCCCTAGCGTAGATGTCATCACTGGCTTGATTAAGGCTAACGTACCCACCCGCATCTCTTTTCAGGTGAGTAGCAAGATTGATAGCCGCACTATTTTGGACCAACAAGGCGCTGAAGCGCTTTTAGGTATGGGTGACATGCTCTATATGGCACCAGGTACTGGTTTGCCAGTACGCGTACATGGCGCTTTTGTCTCGGATGATGAGGTGCATCGGGTAGTGGAATGGCTTAAAGAGAAGGGCGATGCCAATTACATTGATGGTGTTCTTGAAGGCGTTGACGAGTCCAATATGGATGCACTGACTGGTGAAGGTGGTGGCGAGTCAGATCCTTTATACGATCAAGCTGTTGCTATCGTCCTTGAAAATAAACGTCCCTCGATCTCACTGGTGCAGCGCCATTTACGGATTGGTTATAACCGTGCAGCACGTTTGCTCGAAGATATGGAAAAGGCGGGACTGGTGTCTAAGATGGGTAATGGTGGTAACCGTGAAATCCTCCACCGTCCTTCTGAATAAGGCTATTACTTTGCAACGCTTGATATCGGTAGTTAGCTCAGTAGTTGGCTCAGCAATATTGGGTCTGCACTTTTCTTTACTCACCACCTCCGTATTTGCCCAAGGTGAGAGCGGTGCCGAGCAACTGCGTCAATTTGTAAAAAACTCCAAAACGGCTCAAGGGGAATTTACCCAGCAACAGTTGCGCGCGCCGAAAGCGAATGAGCCACAAGATAAGGGCCTGAAGGTAGTTCGTCAAACCCAAGGTCGTTTTGTGTTTGAGCGTCCCGGTAAGTTTATTTGGGATACCCAAAAACCCTATGAGCAAAAACTCATTGCTGATGGCAAGCAATTGATTTTGTGGGACAAGGATTTAAATCAAGCGACTTTTAGATCTGCTGGTCAGGCCTTGGCTAGCACCCCAGCAGCAATTTTGTTTGGGGAGACTTCTTTAGAACAACATTTTGATTTAGTGGAAGGCGAAGATCGTCTAGGTATGAAATGGGTTGCTCTGGTGCCTAAAAACAAGCCCAATGCCCAAAAAAGTGCTAATGAGTTGCCTTACACCAAGATTTCAGTAGGCATGGTCAATAACCTACCTAAGGCTCTTGAGATGATTGATGGCTTGGGCAGTGTAGTTCTAGTCACTTTAGATAAGATCGAGCTCAACCTCAATTTACCGCCCAATCGCTTTACTTTTATACCGCCGGCTGGGGCCGAAGTCTTACGCTTAAACTAGAGCTGAAAAGCCAATTCAACCAAATATAAATACCCGAGCAACATATGATTGATCCGCAATTACTCCGTAAAGATATCGCTACTGTTGCTGCGCGGTTAGCTACGCGTAAATTTGAGCTTGATGTTGAAAAATTTAATACCTTAGAGGTGCAACGCAAGTCTTTACAAACGCGTACTGAAGAATTACAAGCCAAACGGAATCAATTGGCCAAAGCCATTGGTATGAAAAAAGGGCGGGGCGAAGATGCCACTGCTGAGATGGCACAAGCTACTCAAATTAACCTTGATATGGAATCGGGCGCGGCAGGCCTAGCAACGCTGCAGGCCGAGATTGCAGATTTTTTAATGGGGATTCCTAATCTTCCAGACCAGGCTGTACCAGTCGGTAAAGATGAGACTGATAACAAAGAAATAAAACGTTGGGGTGAAGCTCCAATCTTTGATTTTGAGATCAAAGATCATGTAGATTTAGGTGGCCCATTGGGCTTAGATTTTGCGGTAGCGGTTAAGATTAGTGGTTCACGCTTTGTGGTTCTAAAAGGACCTATTGCAAGATTGCATCGTGCCTTAGCGCAGTTCATGCTCGATACCCATACTAATAACCATGGGTATCAGGAGATTTACGCTCCTTATATAGTCAATGCGGAGTCCATGCGGGGTACTGGCCAATTGCCCAAGTTTGAGGTGGACCTATTTAAGGTCCCCAGAAAACTCGGTGGTGATGCGCAGTCATCCGATCTGGGGGGCGTGGAGCGTACAGAAAATTACTATCTCATTCCGACGGCCGAAGTGCCTGTGACTAATTTGGTAAGAGATGAGATTGTGAATGCCGATACCTTACCCTTAAAGTTTGTAGCGCACACACCTTGCTTTCGGTCTGAAGCAGGTAGCTATGGTCGTGATGTACGTGGCATGATTCGGCAGCATCAGTTTGATAAAGTCGAGTTGGTACAAATTACCAAGCCAGAAGATTCTTTGCCAGCATTAGAAGAATTAACTGGCCATGCTGAAAAGATCCTTGAGTTACTAGAGTTGCCTTACAGAAAAGTATTGCTTTGCACGGGAGATATGGGTTTTGGTAGCACCAAGACTTATGACCTAGAGGTGTGGGTGCCATCACAACATGCTTATCGAGAAATTAGCTCCTGTTCTAGTATGGGGGACTTTCAGGCAAGACGTATGCAGGCAAGGTTTAAAGCTGGGCAAGGTAAACCAGAATTAGTTCATACTTTAAATGGCTCAGGTCTTGCAGTTGGCAGGACACTAGTTGCTCTTCTTGAGAACAAACAACAAGTTGATGGCAGTATTGCTATTCCGAAAGCATTGCAACCCTATATAGGTGGCTTAGAGGTTCTAAAGCCGATTTAAGTGAGTCTTAGAGGTCTCTTTTTCAGGGTGGGATTCATTCATCGCTGAGCTACTCTGCTGCAAAAGCCGCAACTTTTTCTATTGCTATGAGCTTAAGCGGGTTTTCTAGAGTGACTAGCTATAATCGTGGTTTGGTTCGGAGAGGTGGCAGAGTGGTCGAATGTACCTGACTCGAAATCAGGCGTACTGTCAAAGGTACCGAGGGTTCGAATCCCTCCCTCTCCGCCATATACGACAGCAGAGCCCCTATCTACCGAGCTCTATGTTTTTGAAGATCTTCTACCCACCACTAAAACATTGTCTGGATATGGCTCTGGGTGGATATGGGGCATAGGTAAAATAACTTCTAATCTAATTCTGAAGTTGTTTTGAGGCGGACTGAATTGTTTTTAGAATTTCATCAAATGTAGGGGTCTCACCAAAAATCATTGTGGACATTTGCTCATAATCTCTGCGGAGTGCCGGAATCATTTCATCGCTAGGGTTTATTAAAAAATTACCTTCTGCAGCAGAGTTTTGCTTGGAATCTTTATCAAAAAAGAAGACAGATGCATGCTGAGCACATTCTTTACCAAGTTCAATGTCTTTGATAGTATTTTTCCCAACTGCATTATTCAAGAGCATATGCCTAGTCTGGGATAAAGAACTCATCCGCACAGTCGGCGAATACTGGGAAAGCCTAAGTCCCAAGAATAGATGGGGCGGGAACTTCAGGGGATTTGTAGATGTACCCCATTTTGAGAGAGTTTGATTAAAAGTAGATCTTTAAGGCTCACTAGCGGCCAACGAGAGACTGTGAAAGCAATCTAAACCAAAATCCTTTAGCCAGAAGGTTCAAGTCATTGCTGGATGCCAGAAAAGAAAGAACCAACCAAAAAACCATTTTAGTTGGACATAACATCCAACTTTTTGGCTCAGTATAGAAGATTGGTTTTTTAGTTATTACTTAGTCAATGGTTACGTTGGCTGACTTTGCAACCTTGCCCCACTTATCAGTCTCGTCTTTTACGTATTGAATAAAAAGTTTCTGTGTGTTCGGTCCAGTATCAGCCCCTTGGTTGGCCCATAGAGTTTTGATTTCAGGAGCATTAAGGGCTTTTGATGTTGCGGCAAAGATCTTATCTTGAATGATTTGGGGTGTGCTAGATGGAACCCAAAATCCATACCAAGATATTGACTCAAAACCGGGTACGCCGGCTTCAGCCATAGTGGGTATTTCTGGAAATGCTGGAGATCTTTGTGGTGACGTAACTGCCAATGGACGAATGGTGCCCGCACGAATATATGATGCTGCGCTACCCAAACCCTCAAAGATTAGATCAACTTCACCACTCATGAGGGCAACCATTGCAGGGCCGGATCCCTTGTAAGGCACATGTACAAGAGAGGTACCTGTCAATTTATTAAATATCTCTCCAGCAAGATGTCTCGTGGTGCCGTTGCCAGAGGAGCCGTAGTTGACTTTGCCAGGATTGCTTTTAGAGTATTGAATTAATTCTTTTACACTTTGAATTGGCAGCTTATTGTTAACAACAAGGACATCTGGAACAAAGGCCACCCCCCTGATTGGAATAAGATCCTTTTCAAGGTTGTACGGTAGATTTTTGTAAATACTCTCGGCAACAGTATGGTGAACGGCACCCATAAAAATGGTGTACCCATCTGATGGAGATTTAGCCGCTATTGCAGCCCCAATGGTTCCGCCGGCTCCACCCTTGTTTTCAACGACAACTTGCTGCCCCAACTCTTTTGACAATTGCGCTGCTAATGGTCTGGCGAAAGTGTCAGTGCCACCACCAGGCGGAAAGGGCACTATAAGTTTGATTGATTTATTGGGCCAATCCGACTGGGCAAGCGCTGGCTGTGTAACTGTCAACATGACAATCACTAAAGTGATTAGGCGTATTACGTGCTTTGAAACTAGTACTAGGTTCATTGATGGTCTCCTTGGCCTAACAATCATTTATTTCAATTTTATGATACTTTTACTGTATATTGTTGACAATATACCATAAAACTGATCCAATAACACAACTAATACGGCGGGAATGAAATGAATCGCACTGAAGAGAAGATTGGCTTAAATATTCAAAATAGCGCTTTTGAGCTATTGCGTGAGCATTCCTTAAGTAATCTGGTTGAAAGAGAGATTGAGCGTCAGATTATTTCCGGGGAGTTAACTTCTGGTGAAAAACTGACAGAGGCAGGAATAGCAAATCAGTTGCGAATATCTAGAGGCCCAGTACGTGAAGCATTACGCTCATTGGAGCAGGCTGGCTTGGTTGTTAATGAGAAAAATCGCGGAATGTCGGTAAGGCAAATCTCGCTTGATGAAGTGGGACATATTTACGAGGTTCGCGCAGCTTTAGATGGGTTAATTGGTAGGCTGGCTGCCGAGCGAATTACAAAGGCGCAATTAAAAAAACTCAAAGAGCTCATTAAGGAGATGAAAGTAGCGGCAGCACAAAATGATTTTGTTGCTTACTTTCCATTAAATATAGCCTTTCATGAGAATCTTGCATTAGCAGCCCATAACCCTGCACTGGTTATGAACTACCGCCGTGTAACGAATGAGTTGACCCTATTTCGTAGGACGACATTAGAAAAAAATGTTTCCAATATTCAGATCTCAACCAAAAATCATGAGCAAATAGTTAAGGCTATTGAATCTGGTGATGTAGATTTATCAGAAAAGCTGCTCTTTGACCATGTAATGGATAGTAAAAAGCGTTTATATGAAGCGCTTTATTTAAATAGGTAAGAAGGAAATGACTATGAATCAAGACTCGAAGAAGGCTCTGGTAGAGGTAAATCAAAAAAAATATGCCTGGCCTACATCGCCAACGGTGGTGGTATGTATAGATGGAGGCGATCCAGCGTATTTAAAGCAATTTCTTGCGGATGGGTCAATTCCTAATATTGAAAAATTTATCAAAGAGGGTTTTAGTGTAATTGCTGATGGCACTATGCCTAGCTTTACGTGCCCAAATAATATGTCCATCATCACGGGAACGCCTGCATCTGCACATGGCATTTCAGGAAACTACTATTTAGACACCAAGACATGGGAGCCAGTTGTCATGACTGGGCCAGATTTGTTGCGTGGCGACACTATTCTTTCTAGATTTGCAAAAGCTGGAGCTAAGGTTGTTTCAATTACCGCTAAAGATAAGCTTAGAAAGCAACTTGGAAAGAATTTAGATTTGAGTAACGGTAGTATTTCTTTTTCTTCAGAGTTTTCCGGTAGTTGCACCATGGCTGAGAATGGCATTGAGAATGTATTAGATCTGGCTGGAATGCCTCAGCCAGACATTTATTCAATGGAGCTTTCTTTGTTTGTGCTCAAGGCTGGCATTCAAATCTTAAAACGTGACCGACCTGATTTAATGTATCTATCACTAACTGATTGGGTGCAGCATAAGTTCGCACCCAATGAAGAGGGTGCTCGTATCTTCTATAGAGAACTAGATAAATGCTTTGGTGAGTTAGCTGCATTGGGGGCGACTATTGCGCTGACTGCAGACCACGGCATGAATGACAAGTCAAATCCTGCTGGGAAGCCAAATGTTATCTGGCTTCAGGATATTTTGGATGCTAAGTTTGGCAAAGGTGATGCGCAGGTTATATGCCCAATCACTGATGCATATGTTGGTCATCACGGCGCATTGGGTGGTTTTGTGCGCGTTTGGTGTAGAGGCAAGGCAACCCCAAAAGAAATCATTGAAGTCATTGCAGGCATAGACGGCATTGAACAGGTATTGAATAAAGATAGTGCCTGCAAGCTTTTTGAATTGCCCGCTGATCGAGAGGCAGATGTTGTTGTGATTTCAAGAGCAGATGTCTGCATTGGTTCATCTGCTGCAAATCATGACTTAAAGGGTCTAGAAGGCCATCGCCTAAGAACTCATGGCGGCACCTCGGAGGCTAAGGTTCCCATCATTATCAATAAGCCCATGAATGATGTCTATAAGTTAAAAGCCGCATCTGGAACATTGAAAAGTTATGAAATATTTGATTACGTATTAAATGGAGTTTAGTTGCCAGACTCCTGCGGCCAATATTAGTGAATACATATTTGTTTAAAGGGTGGCAATGGATCAAACCTCGCTCCTAATCACAACAAACCTTTTGGCTTCTTTGATTGCCGGGGGAATAATCGGTATGGAAAGAAGTCTCCATGGTCGCCCGGCAGGATTTAGAACACATGCCCTAGTTTGCCTTGCCTCTAGCTTGTTGATGTCAGTGACTGCATTTCAAGGAAGTTGGATATCTATAGATGACAGCGAACTATTTAGGACCGATCCAACTCGTATGGCTCAGGGAATTATGACGGGTATTGGCTTTCTGGGAGCGGGCGTTATATTTAAGAAGGGTTTAAATGTTAGAGGTCTAACAACAGCAGCTTCCATTTGGATAACGGCTGCAATTGGTATTCTTTTTGGAATTGGATTTTATTTCCCGGCAATTTTTGCAACGGCCTTAGCGCTTATAACCTTGTCATTATTTAGATGGATTGAGGCAAAGATCCCATCACATCACTATGTAAATAATACAATCACCTATTCAAGGGACAAAACACCCAGCCAAATTGCGGTGAAAGAATTGCTATCTATACACGGCTTTAAGGTTGAAGGAATTAGTTACCAGTTAATTGGCGATGGGTCATTATTTCAATACAAAATGACAATTAGAACTAATGACTCCAGTAACCTAATAAGACTATCTGAATGTTTAATTGGCCTTGTGGATGTTAAACATTTTGAAATTTTACCTACAGGCGACTAGACGGCACCCATTTAAGTCCGTAAGCCTATGATGAAGGCTACATTCAGGGGTATTGAAAGTTCACAAACTTTCTTTTGCTCAAGGTTCTAATCTTGATGGTGCACCATAGCCCGCTTCGAGCCGATAGCGGACTAATGATTCATACACCTTGCGACAAAATTTTCCCAATCGCGCATCAAACAAGCCCGCTTCTCCAATTGATCCTGCCGCCTATAAGCCGCCTCAACCCATATATTCAGCCCATGTCATAAGTTGAAATGTTCTTACTAAGAGGACTCTTGTGATTCCTCCAGAGCATTTACCTACAGGGTATTTCAATTTCAATTAGTATTAACACATTCTAAGTAAAAGAGGTCGCCAATCATGTCTGAACATATTTCCATGGATCCTAAGTCTGATCGCCACGATCGTGCAGGTCATCTTGAAGCCTTTGTTGAGAAATTGATCTATCGCAGTCGTTGGATACTAGCCATCTTCTATTTAGTTCTAGTGGCTACTCTAGCTCTTGTGGCAATTAAGTTTTTGAAAGAATTCGGACATTTTGCAATGATATTTTGGAATGCCTCCGAAGCAGAGTTTGTTACGGGTGTCTTGGAAATTGTGGATAAAACCCTCTTAGGTAATCTGCTGATTTTAATTATTTTTTCTGGTTACGAAAATTTTGTCTCCATCATTGGGGCCGCTAAAAATAGTGCTGATCGTCCTAAATGGATGGGCGGGATAGATTTTGCCAGTCTCAAACTCAAATTAATTGGCTCGATTGTGGCTTTGTCGGGCATCAATCTTCTAGCAGCTTTTTTAGAAATAGAAACCGCTAATAAAGAAAATCTAGGTTGGATGGTTGGAATTCATTTAACCTTTGTATTTACCGCCTTGATCTTTGCGCTATCTGAGAGGGCCATGGTCTCTGCAGAACATTAATAAGCATCTAAGGCTTTTTTAAGTTCTGCTTTCACCTTATTTTTTAAGGTGGCAGGACCGATTACTTCAACTCCTGAGCCATGCTTGAGAATATCCATAATTAACTCGGGATCCTGGTTGAAATCAAACTCCAGGTTGTAATAGCCTTCTTTATCAAAGCTACCCACTTGTTGGCCATGCCAATGCTCTCCCGATACCCAGCGGGCATGTTCAGGGGTAAAGCGTAGTTTGGCTCTTTGTGTGGCTTTACCAGAAAAGATTCCATAACTTTGGGCAAAGTGTTCTTGGCATTCTTTTTCAGAGACCTCTTGGGCTTTGATGTTCGTAAGGATGGCTTTCAAAATACCATCGACTGCAAAGCTGCGTAAATCTTTACGCATATGGCAATAAGCATCAAGATACCAGTTCTCACGGTAATAGATCAGGCGTTGCGGAGAAATCTCTCGCTCTGTATTTTCATCCTTACCTTTGGAGTGATAAGTAATCTCTAGGCGATTGCGTTTGAGTAGGGCTGCGCCAATCTCTGCAAAGTTTTCAATTGAGTTCTTTCGTGAACCCATGCCAATGACCTTAATGCGTTTACGTAATTCTTTTGCGCTAGTCTCGCTTTGGCCTAAGATGCCATCAATAATGGAGGTTAGGGGTTCAATATGAGGCCCAATTAAACCACCTTGATCTAGTGAAGAGAGTAGGTGATGCATGAGTACTAAAGCAGTAGCTTCTTTTTCTGTGAACCAAAGACCGGGTATCTCAATTTTGGCGACCTGATCTGGGTTCTCAAATTTATAGCCACCTAAAAAGTGGTCATACACAATCGAGGCATTTAGGCGGCTACGTAGGTACTCTAGATCACGTTTAAAGGTGGCAGGGGAGACCTCAAGTGCCGTCAGAAATTCATCACGAGTGACGCATTTACGGCTTTGCAGTAGATAGTTGATTCGATGCAGGCGCTCCATATCGCTCATGGCATATCTCCAATATTTAGTACTAATTTCAGTTTAAGCACTTTATGGCTCATTTGGTGAGCTATAAGAGGATTAATCTGTCCATCATGGAAGAAAAGCATTGCTAGCGCTGTTTTTCTGCTGTTTTTCAGCTGTTTTTCAGCCCTAGGGCTAAATAAGACCCCTCTTTCGGAGTAGAAAATGACCAAACTCAATTGTGAAATGGGTTCCTTAGCAATGACAGTCCAAGCTAAATTTAGCTGCAACCTTGGAAAGGTCGTGCGTGTTATCGGTTCATGTGGGCTGATGTCCTAGCCAGAAATAGAAGGAAAAGTTCATGTGTGGGAAGTTTCTGTGGCAAGTCAAGGCAGTTTCTTGCATTACTTCTACCCCAAAAAACATCAACTCGATATTGCTTTTACGATGGGTTTTTGGGGATGAACCCGTAGGGTCTATTGAAGAAACAACTCTCTAAAAAGGCTCCTGAGAATAAATCAAAAAAAGACGCTTTAATTGGTCACTAGCGTTTACTTGGGGTGTAGCCTATCCGGTTGCCTTGGTTATCAAAGTAATTAGTAACCCCAGTAGGGGCTTGTACTTCATAGGCTAAGCGTCTACCTTGATTATCGTAAACCCCGTTAGTAGCATTGAAATTATTTGGGCTGTTCTCAAAGTTATTGGGACTGTTTTGCCAGTTATAAGAACTGTTATTGAAATTGTTGGGGCTATTTTCCCAATTGTATGCAGAGGCACTAAAAGGGACTGCTTGCGCTAGAGCGAGGGGGGCAAACAAAACAGCTTGGATAGTAATGGCTAAAGAAATCAGGTGTTTCATGGTGGCCTCCTGGCGTTTTTTCAATTTTCAGAATAAAAACATCGAAGCTCACCTAATGAGCTAGTAGCTTAAGAAAATATAAAAAATACTACTTTCATTAAAAGAGCCACATGCTATCTGCACTTGTATTCATGACATTGTTACCGTTAAACGCAAGCGTTAGCGATCGCCCCCAACTACTGCTTGATCGCCCACTGAGCGTTAGTGCATTTGTGGATACGGCTAAGATCTTGGGTTTGCCTAAACTCAAATTAAGAGATAGCAATGGCCATCGCTATTTCCCCGAGAGAATCCTCATGCAAGAGCCCATGGCCATCATTGAGGTTTCTTCAGGAGGGATGTATTTCAGTCAATTAAGTGTGCGTAAGGCTTATATACAGTCTTATATGAAACGCTAAGCTCCTAGCTACGTTAAAGGCATGCTCTGGTAAGGCAAAAATACAAATTAATGAATCAGGCTCATCTGGTGAGCTTATGACCTTCAATAATTAACTCAGGCTCACCCAATGGGACTTTCATCTGCCTATTGGGTTCATTCCGAAGAAAAGGGGGTCATTGAGTGAATTTCTTTACAAGAGCAATGGTGGGCATCACTGGTCACCACATCGATCGAGGCACTCGGCCAGAAGATATTGGTGGCCTAAGCAAGATTGGCTTATCCATTTGTTTTGCAAGTTTATTAGCTGCAATGCAATTTGGCATTGCAGGCTGGTATTTATCAGTAGGCTTAGATTTTGAAAGCCGTGTTATTTTTGCTGCGTTGACTGCCTTAATTGGTAGTTTAGTGGTGCTGATCATCGACCGTAACTTTATCTATGCCGCAGATACCCGTGCAGATCTTGGGGGTATGCTCACTTACTTTTACTTAGCTATTCGGGTATTTCTGATTGTGTCTATCTCTTCATTGAGCAGCCAATTTATATTGCCATTATTACTTAAATCAGAATTAGCGATTCATGTACAAGATCTCAAAGACGATCGCTATGACAACGCTAAAGAGCGCTATAGCAATAAATATGAAGTTAAAGGCAAGCTTGAGAATGAGCAAGACCTAAATAGCAAAATCAGTAAGCTCAAATCTGAAATCGCTAATATTCCGCCAGCGATTGTCCGCCAAAGAAACCTAGCTGAGCAGTGCCGTGCTAGCTACAAAAGAAAAATCAATACCTCGATTGGGCCAGATCTAGACGAAGAAGATATTGTGAATCTTTATGCCAAAGACAAAATAGAATGCGAGCGCTTAGAGGCTAACTATAAAGAAGCCTACCGTGCCTATTTACAGCCTAAGCAAGCTGCCTTAGAGATCAATGAAGAAGCTTATTTAGTCGCGCGAGATGAAGTGAGTAAAGCGCAAACATCCTTAAAAGGGGATTTGCACCGGACAGATGAAAACAATCAGATGCACCTCAATATTGCTTCGGCCGATGTGATGTGGTCACTGATTCAAAACAATCCTGGTGCCCGCCTTAAATACCTCATGATTACGGTAGTGCAGCTTGTTCTCGAGTTAATGCCATTACTACTCAAGTCTTTACTTGGCCGCTCTGCATTAGGGATTCGGATTGCCATGCGTAGCCAAAAAATGCAGCATGATTATGAAGAGACTGAGCATGCCTATGGCCTACATACCATTGTGCGCAATGGCAAGGCTACTAAAGCAAAAAATGAGCAGACCAAACTTGACCTAGTCGATCAGATCGCTATTCAGGGTATGAAAAATGAACTCAATACCCTTAAGGCCCAGTCTCGTAAAACCTATTTTGACTTTAGCCCAAATAACCAGTACAGCAATCACTACAACCATCAGTACCGAGCACATTATCCAAATGGGCAAAGTGCCAACTATCAGTCTGCTGTAAGTGAGGCTGCGGTCACTCAAAATGCCGCTACTTCTTCAGACAATACCGACAAACATGCCCCATTTAACAATGGCTATTACGCCATGTCATGAATGTGCCACTCAAACTCATCCTTCTAATGCTTACGGCGCTTATTCTGAATGGCTGTTCTTCTGCCTATCGGCAGCCTTATCGGTATACGCCTGCTTATACACCTACCTATACACCTACCTATAACAACTCCACCTTTAACAGCACGCCTGCTTCTAAGCCTGCTTCAAGGGCAACTAGTCAGTCCGTAGCAAAGCAAACCTATAAGCCAAGCTATCAAACACAGTACCTAGCTCAGGCTGTTGCTAGTAACACACCAAGATATGAGGCTGCTCCACTCAAAGTGGCATTAACAAGCCCGCCATCTAAACCACTGCCAAGCCTAGATGATCTGATACGTTTTGAATACGACTGCACCAGAAAGATAGAGCAAATCGATTACTTACAAGAGGTATTGCGTAAAAAGACTTTTTACAAAATTGATGGGGTAGAGGGTAATGAGTATTCCGATCGGATTAATAAACGCTACTACGCTTTAGCCCGATATCGCATTTGGAGCCTAAGACTAGGCTGTAAGGGAAGCAATGTTGAAAAGATGACTGAAATCTCTCTTAAGGCCAGAAGCCCTAGCGCTGCCCCAGAAAGCGTACCCCGTTGCTACTTTGAAGAAAGTGTTGTGGCTAGTACTGAACTCAATAAGTCCAATGGTGGTGAAGAAGTCTTTAGTAAAAGAAAAGAGTTTTGCACTAACTATCCCCTGATAGCCGACAAAAAAGTGGTGTTTATTGGGGATGTGGTTGATCCAGAGCGCCAGTTAGACAAAAACATTGCCTATATTCCCAATTTACGTAAATGGAACGGCACGATTTTTCAGATGCTCTCTAAAACAGAGATTCATCTACGTGAAGTCGTCAAATTTACCGTGGTCTTGATGTGGAACGGAGCAGCTTGGGTTGTGGTGGATAAGTTTTAAGTCAATCAAATGGAATTCATTAACAAAAGGAGTACATCATGAAAACAGTTTTATATGCACTACCCATCATTGGGGTAGTTTCTTTAATCAGTGCCTGTGGTTCTAGTCAGGTTAGTCAAAACGCCCAAACGGAGCTAGATTATCGCCAGCAAGCTAAGGTGGCTACCCAAGCCATTAGTGAAGCACCAAGCTGGATGTCTAAGCTGCCCAAAGAGGCTGGCGTTATTTATGAGAATGGCACTGCTATTAGTAGTGACTTTTCTATGGCAGATCTTAAAGCCAAGACCATGGCCTATGTAAAGATTTGTACAGGGGCCGGGGGTAAGGTTCGTAGCCAAATGAAGATGTATCGCGCTGATAGTGATGCTGCCTCAGTAGAGCAATCAGAGCTTACGGTCAGAAGTCTTTGCCCAGATGTTGACATTACCGGTGTAGAAACTGTTGAGATGAAACATGTGGCTGAAGGCAATCGCATTAGAAGCTACGTACTAGTTGCTTTACCCATGGGCTCTAAGAATCTCATGAAATCCTCTAAAGATGTTCAAAACAAATCTGGTGAGGCATTTAAAGAGTTAGATAACATCACCAAAGAGCAGTTGGCACCCCAAGCTCTACCCCCTAAGCTTGAGCCACTAGCTAAAGCACCACCAGCAACGGTCTCTGCCGCTAGCCCTCCAGCTATCTCTCCAGTAGCGCCCCCTCTATTACAAAGTGAGCCCGCACTAGAGAGGGTAGAGCCACCACTCTCACCAACGTCCATAAGGCCTAGTGTTGCTCCAGCTACCAAGATGGATGGCAGCCTCTTAGAGTCGGTTAGAGGAGTAGGTAATGATGCTGTTGTGGTGCAAGGGCCTAATGGGGCGGATAAGCAAGTTAACCTCATTGGGTCTAAGAACCCTGAATACATTGCTAAAAGGGCAGAAGCCTTAAATAAACCTGGTGCAGTCATTGGCCAGGTGTCGGTGGAGTAAGTTAGTTCATCCCTATAATGGATGAGATCATGATTAATAACTTTATTCATGCTTTGGCTTTTTCAGCAAACAAGCATCGAGATCAACGTCGCAAGGACGTGGAGGCATCGCCTTATATCAATCACCCAATCGCTTTGGTGGATGTCTTAGTAAATGAAGGCGGGGTTCTAAATTGGGATGTTCTATGTGCTGCCTTATTGCATGACACTATTGAAGATACCCAAACTACGGCTGAAGAGTTAACTAATGCATTCGGAAAGAATGTAGCCTCAATTGTTTTGGAGGTTACTGATGATAAGTCGCTACCGAAAGCAGAGCGCAAGTTGCAGCAAATTGCCCATGCTCCCCATTCTTCCCATGAGGCAAAGTTAGTTAAGCTTGCCGATAAGATTTGCAATCTTCGGGATATCTTGACTTCTCCCCCAAGTGGTTGGGATACCAAAAGGAAGCAGGAATACTTTGAATGGGCAGCATCGGTAGTGACTGGAATTAGAGGGTCGAACTCCAAGTTAGAGAAAGTATTTGATGATTTACTTGAAAAAGGCAGGGCCGAGTATCAATCTGAGATAGGTAAGTAACTCTCATGGCAAGTCTGAGCAAGTCAAAGATCATTGCCCACCGCCAGTGCCCTAAACGCCTATGGCTGCAAATAAATCGGCCTGATCTCATCCAAATTAGCCCAGCAACCCAGGTTAGATTTGATGAGGGCAACAAAGTCGGAGATATTGCTCGCCAGAATCATCCTGGCGGAGTTTTTATAGAGACTCTTAATCGAGTAGAGGCTATCGCCCAAACTAAAGAGGCTGTAACGAAACGCCAAACAATCTTCGAAGGCGCTTTCTTTGAAGAGAATGTCATGATTCGCGCAGATTTACTCTTCCCTGAAAAAGATGGCTATCGTCTAGTGGAGGTTAAATCTTCTACTGGCGTGAAAAGCTACCATGTTGATGATGTAACAGTTCAAAGTTGGGTTATGGAGAAGGCGGGTTGTTCACCAACGAGCATGGCCTTAGCTTATATCAATAATCAATTTGTCTATCAAGGAGATGGAAATTACGAAGGTTTATTTGCTGAGGCTGATTTATCAAGCCAGGTAAAGCCGAACATATCTCAAGTGCAATCTTGGGTTGATGCTGCCGAAATAACCTTAGCTTCCCCGGTTGAGCCCGCGATTGCGCCTGGTGAACAATGTACAGATCCATTTACCTGTGACTTTATTGGCTATTGCTCTCCGCCTGATGAGGGCGTGGAGTATCCAGTAGAAATCTTGCCCTACGGCAAAGCAATTGCCTCCGAATTAAGGGGTGATGGCTACAAAGATTTGCGCGAAGTACCTACGGATCGTTTAAGTAATCCAAAACATCTTAAGGTTCATGCGGCAACCCTGAGTGGGAATGCTATCTTGGATCAAGAGGCAATTCCACAAATACAAGCCTTGCAATACCCGCGCTATTACCTTGATTTTGAGACCATTGGTTTTGCAGTACCGATCTGGACGGGCACACGCCCCTATATGCAACTCCCGTTTCAGTGGTCATGCCATATTGAGCAGACCGACGGATCGATCACGCATAAAGAGTTTTTAGATCTTTCAGGAGATGACCCCCGGGAAATGTTTGCAAAAACAATGATAGGGGCTGTCTCTAAAGATGGACCCGTAATTGTTTACAACGCTGGATTTGAGGGTGCGCGTATTAAAGAGTTGGCTGCAGCCTTTCCTCATCTTTCTTCTGAGTTGTTGGCTATCCCCGAGCGATTCTTTGACTTGCTGCCACTGGCACGCAATCATTACTACCACCCTGACATGAAAGGCTCTTGGTCAATCAAAGAGGTCCTTCCTACGATTGCGCCTGAATTGGATTATGCAAACCTAGAGGTGAGTGATGGAGCTATGGCGCAGGAGGCTTATAAAGAAGCGATTCATAGCCAAACTACTCCAGAGCGAAAAGAAGAAGTGCGGCATGCCATGCTTAAGTATTGCGAGCAAGATACGATCGCTATGCTCAAAATTGTGAGGGCTTGGAGCGCTGATTGATCTTGACACAATGAATCAAAAGTCTGCATAATTAAAACTACATCAAGAGATGGCTTTGTCGCCACAGCAACCTGCTAACGCAGTAAGGTGCTAAAAAGATGAGACCCCAAGGGGGTAATCAAAAGCGACAAACCCACCATTTTTTGGTGGGTTTTTTGTTTTAGGGCGCTTTATGCCGAATTGCTAGGCCCGACATCTCGTCAAACTAGCTAAATAGGAGAATGTAATGCCAATACGACCAATGACCCAAGAAGATAAAGAAAGAATCTGTGGGGCAGGCTTAATTATTTTTAGGCAATTAAAACCACCACCGGTCAAAGACGTAGAGCAAGGTAGTCAAGATGACAAGGGAAGCATCGAACCTACTTTGCCTAAGGAGGATGATGATGAATCGTAGATCGTTCCTTATCCGTGCCACAGGTGTGATGGGCGCTTTGGTCACAACACAATTCCTAAAAGATGCCCAGTGGCTCATTGCAAATCAAGACAAACCTTTACTTATTTTGCCCAAGCAAAGGGTTGTGGAAACTCTGTATGCAGCGCCCAATGAAGGTCGTTTTGCACTTTTTCTAGGATCAAAGCCAAATGAATATATTGATCCTGAATTTACTTGGGAGGAGTTTGGAAGCACTGCCTGGGGGCATTCCGAAGTGGACACCATTGAATATCTGAGGGAGAGCTTGGGGCTATGTAAATGCCAAGCTGAAGAGCAATTGCATGCAAGAGCGGATGATTCGGAAGTATTTGACTGGTGGCTTCGCCATCAATCTCCCAATGCTTTGGCCTATAACCATCTAGAAGGTTTAGATCTAGGCCCTGAATTTGGTGGTCGTGGCAAAACGGCTGGAGGAATTAAATTTACTGATGGCTTTCATCCCGGTAATGAAACCTTGTGGGTAGAAGTGCCTGATCTTCTATCTATTTCTTTGCTGCAAGGTCGCTTAAATGAATTGGGTCAGGGCATCAAGCTGGAGCTATTGGAGGGCGATTATGGCCTTGGCTAGCCCAAAAAATGACCTATTAGCTCACCCTATGAGCCCACCGGTTTTTAAAATGAATACATCAAATCCACAAAGGAGAAATCATGCGTGACTATACATACTTAGGCGGTGCCCGCTTTACGATTAATAACCTGTTTCGAAGCTTGCGGTTTGATATTGACCGCCTCGATATGAGCTGGGTAGACGGAGAAAAGCCAGAATTTTCTAGGGGCTTACGTATCGTTGATAACGATGAAGTCAACACCATCACCGTTGATGGCGAGGATGGAGATAACTTGATCTATAGCCTGACCTACATCTTTAGCAAGGAAGATGGTCATGAAGCATTTAGAGCAGCTACGGATGAGTACCTTAAGGTCGCCTTAGAGACCAAGGAATTCTTGGTGACCAGTCAAAAAAAAGATCCCGAAGGAAAGCCAAAGGTTGAAGAGTCAGTAATCCACTAGATTGATTAAGTAGTAAGGGCAGAGTTAAACCGAATTGCCAAGCCCAGACAGTTGTCAAATTGGCTAAAGAGGAGAAGAGAATGAATTTTCAGTTAATCCACATTGAGCAATTAAATCAAAAACAATTTCCAGCTATTTTTAAACCCCAAAAGTCAGCCGATTATGACTACATCGGTATTGCCATTGAGGATCAAGGTAATTACTACTACTGGGCAAGGGGGGTGAGCTTGAAGATTAACGAACAAGACTATCAATACATCAAAGCTAATCCAAAGCTCTATTACTTTTCGACCGCACTGAAATTGCACATTCAAATTGAGCAGCGCTTAAATGTAGGGCCAGGCAATGAACTATGATCGCTCCGGCTTAATTGCCCTCATTCGTAGCGAATTTAAGCTTGATTGGCAGGGCATTCATGGGGCTAACCACTGGGCGCGAGTATTGCACCATGGCAAAAATATCGGCAGCTTACGCAAGGCCGATCTGATGGTGATCGAACTCTTTGGTTTTTTGCATGACAGTTGTCGCTTTAATGATGGGCGCGACCCACAACATGGTGAGCGGGCAGCTGAGTTTGCCCATGGTATTCATGGGGATTACTTTCAGCTTGAAGCTAAGCAATTAGATCAACTTTGTTATGCCATCAAACCGATGCGCTAGAAAATGAAATTGCAAAGGAGCTATCCCAAGATGCATAAGCACTATTGCGAACTCGGATCGATAGCCATTACAGTCAATGCCAAATTTACGCCCAACCTAGGGAAAATTGTCAGGGTCATCGATTCGTATGGAATGATGCCTTGGCATGGATTGGAAGGCTTAGTCCAAGTTTGGCGAGTGGAGGTGCTTTGCCCAGAAAGTGTGTTGCATTACCTTTATCCCAAGCGTCATCATTTGGAGCTGACCTTTTCAGGCCCTGTTCCGGACTGTTATCTGCGGCCAATCGTGCCATTAACTGGGCAGTTAACCTTTGATTTTTATGAGGAGATCTTGATCACTATTGAGGAGTCTGCGCTTTAAGTAAGGGGGTATCAGAGTTCTGTGATTGACAGATTCCTCTACTTACAATACCGACAGCGGCATCTAACTAAGTAATTAAGCCGCCTTCATCTCAAAGGTAATCATCTTGCCGAGCGCAGAGGCAGCGCTAGTCAGCGTAAGTAAGGTGAGGCTGGTATCAGACTCATCAAGCAATCGATTGAGAGCAGCGCGACTAGTGTGCATTTTCTTGGCCATAACAGTCTTAGTAAGATGTTGCTTAATCATTTCTTGTTCAATTTGCCAGGCAATGACCCGTTTAACAGCTACCGCACTAGAGTGATCAAAGATTGACTCCTCTTTTAAGAAATCATCAAAGTTGCTACCAATATGTTTTTTCTTCATGACCGTTTCCTAAGCTTCTTCACTCTATCTTTTACCAAATCTAAATCCGATTTCGGGGTCTTTTGTTGTTTTTTAATAAAGCCATGGATCAATACCATCGAACCCTTATCTAGTACAAACAACACCCTCGCAATACTTTTGCTTAGATGTATGCGAACTTCCCAAATATCGCCGTCAAGGTGCTTTACTAGTGGCATACCTAAAGGCCAGCCAAATTGAATGGTCTTAATGTCCTCACCTATGCGTTTCTTATCAACAGCGCTCATGGACTTCAACCACTGCTTGACGGGCTCAGCACCTTGTTCAGTTTCATAAAAGTAAACATCTAGAATGGGGTTTCTCATCCCGATATCGTACCAATTATGGTACATATCTTACATCATCTTTTACTGAAATACTGGTAGGAAAGAGTTGATATGACGAAAGTTAAAGCAGCCGGTCTTTCCCGGCTGTCCGCTTGCTCGCACCCTGAAGGAGGTCCCCATGGAAATGGGTATAGGCAGAATGCACAAGCTGGTATGGTTTTCTCATGAGAAGGGCTAAACAATGAAGTCCTTTGATCTTGGGGCACTCATACCTAATCCCGGTGATCACTAAAACAACTAATCTATGGGATCATTAAAGCAAGGCATTAGCTCAAATAATGAGCTAATTGTGAATTATCTCCCAATATCGACCCCCCCTTATTTTTCAATAAGAGCCACTTACAAAGGTGAGATTGCTTATGGCTGGGGGCTTATTATCTGAGTATGTGATGGGCCATTAACATAGAGTACGATGACTTATGTCCGATATATATGATCTAACCCAAAAACTAATTAAATTTAGAGATGAGCGAGATTGGGAGCAGTTCCACAATCCCAAAGATCTTGCCATCGCCCTATCAATCGAAGCGTCAGAACTCTTAGAGGTTTTCTTATGGAAGTCAGCTGCCGACGCTGATGTACTGAAGATAAAGGAGGAGTTGGCTGATGTTTTGGCATATGCATTGTTGTTAGCTGTGTCTTGTGATTTGGATGTGCGTACGATAGTAGAGGACAAAATTGAGAGGAATGAGCAAAAATACCCTGTAGCAATATCAAAGGGTTCCGCTAAAAAATATAATCAAATTTAGCCTTTGATTAAGAGCATATTCTCAAAGTAAGCTTTGGTTTCTAGGTCTGTGCAAAAAATATAACAACCCTTCATCCCTCGAGTCATTAACGTCCTATATGTATTTTTTATTATTTCATCAGCCTTAGCTTTTGCAAGGATCGGACTTTCTTTTAATAGTTTTTTAAAGCCATTTAATGATTTATCAGTCTTTGCTCTGGCGCCAGGCATTGTTATGACCTTGCCATTTCGTACTATAAGGTCCGGACCAATTATGACCCCAATATAGTCAACCTCTAAGCCCTGGCAGGTATGAATACAGCCAACTTCTGTTACAGAGTTTGGGGCCTGAATCCAAAGAGAGCCATCTGTATTTAAGTTCCACTTCATTTCAAAATTAAATTCTGAGAAAGTGATATCAAAAGAGGAGGGATCATTTCTGCTGATCCAGTTCCAACAATAACCTGCAACTAGCCTAGCCTTATTATCGATCTTATTCTTTTCGAAGATCAATTCTTGTAGTTTTTTGGGGTCTGAAAATATTCTAAAATCGTAATCCAAACCTTCTAGTGAAAAGTTTGCAGTCTCTCTGATGTCCAAAATCTTATCTAACCAAGATAAATAACCATTGGAGCCATTACATCTAAATTGAGATTCCAAAGTAAGATGATGTATCTTTGCTTTTGAGGCGCATGTCCACTTTTCTATTTCTTCTTTACTGCCAATATCGCTGAATGTAACTTTTTGGTCTTCATCAATGAAAAAGACTGATAGTGGCGCAGCCTCAATTATTTCTTTTATTTGATTTTCACCAAGATTTTTGAATATCCCTGATTTTTCATTAAGTCGATGTGCTTCATCAACTAAGAGAACATCAAATGAATTTTTATCAATAGAATGGTAGGCGCCGGATCCAGTGAATAAATTTGAGATTGCTGATTTCTTCATACTACCAGTTAGCTTAGCTTCGTACACTGCTCTTGGCGCTGCATTCTTTGTCACATACTGTGCCACAAGCTCTTGATCTTTAATAAGATGAACTAAAAGATTAATGGCAACAACAGACTTACCAGTTCCTGGGCCGCCTTGAACTATTAATACATTTTTATTTATGGCGGTGGAGCTTTTCGCTAAATTTAAAACAGTCTCATATACTATTTTTTGCTCATCTAGCATGATGAACTCGAGGTTACCCGCAATCATATTCTTGAGGCTATCTGCAAGACTTTTGGATGGCTTTATTTTTCCATTATCAATACGAAACATTAAGTTTGAATGATCGCCAAGCTTAACAAATTTTTTAATGAACTCTTTTAGTTTTTGTTTCTCATGCTTACCCTTTAAAAATACGGGCGCTTTATCGAGATAATCTTGATAAAAAGCGTTTCTAATAACTGCATCTTCGCTGTAATTATGTAGATAGGCGCATGGCGTTAATGTGATCCCCTCGCTGTAGACGGTCTCATTCAATTGATTTAATAATTCACCGTAGGACCATGCTTGATATGATGGGTGACTTGTTTCGACATGACCATGCTGAAAGCGTGTTTTAACAATGGCGTCTTTATTAGTGAGCTCACAGGATTCCCATTGTTTTAATTCAATGATAATTACCTGATCTTCTTTGATGGAATTTTGACCAGTTAGTATGAAATCTACTCGTTTTGCAGTTTGGGGGATGGTGAATTCAATGCTGACGCCAGCATCATTGGGTATTTCCGTATCGTCTAGGACAGCACCCATAAAGCGCATTGACTCTTGCCATGAACGAACTTCATTTCTGGAAACACGCTTACCAGTTTTTAGCTTATATGTTTCTTCAATGATTTCATGTATTTCATTAGATAGTAGGTTGTGAAGAAACCTTTCTTTATTCGCCTGGTAAATAATCATTAGATTATTCCTGCATCCTTAGGTTGAACGGATAATGGAAAGACGCCGAAAAAGTTCAGCAGTCATACTTTGCTTAAGAAGCCATGTAACTTCTATAGGACGCTCCCCATTAAATTCATTTAGAACCACTTCACCGAGGGCTACAAATGCACAATCACTGTTCTCCCTAACAAATAAGAAAAAGCGCCATCCATTTCCATTGATACTCTCTATATATCGTTGACCTGTTTTGTTGCTTGGGGATGCTCTATTTTGGGTTTGCCAATGAAAAAGGTTAGGGCTAATTGCATAATCATGATACTGAACGCTTTCATGAAACCCTTTACTTTTATCAAGAGTAACAAACATCATTTCCGTTTTAATGTTCTCTAATAAAAGGCAGCCCTCCCTAAAGTCTGGCCTAATCTTTGCATTTCGATAGCCCACCGCAGTCAGGATGTCAGATCTAGTGTAACGATTATGTAAAGAGATGGGCCAATATGCAGGGGCGTCTTGAAATTGGGCATATGCCTTACCAGATTGATTAATCTGCCACTCAATTAGTTCAATTAACTCCTCTTTAACGGCAGGGTGAGCGCTTAAATCATCTAAAAATTGACTCGGACTAACTGTACCAGAGGTAATCATTTGATAGGCAAGCATTTGAATACGAGTGGCATCAATCTTTTCATTTTGGATTGCATATTTCCATGCCTTAAGTAATTCTCTATCATCAACATAAAGTAGGCTGCCCAGTCTCTTGGAAAGCACATTCTCATTAATACCGGGTGGGGGGGTAGGAAGACCTATCCTACGTTTAAATTCTACCCAGGAATGATTTCCGCTATAAATATCTTCAATCTCTATTTGATTTTCAATTAGGAAATTTTTTAACTTGATTTGATCATGTGATTTAGTTGATGCCCAGGCAGCTAGTTCAGCAGTTAATCGTCTAGCATTTAACTTCAGAGATTTCTTAAGGCTATCAAGAACGCGAGAACGAGACACTTTATCAAACTGTATGTGACATCCTGGAGGTAGCAAACCAAATCCCACTTCAACTGATTCCTTAATGCCTTTTCTAGTTTGGCCTGTTAGGGACCTAAATAAAATATCAAACCTAAATTCTTCGGCATAGTTACCAATAAAATCAAGCACAAGACAACATTCTTTTCCTGGATTTAACCGAAGCCCTCGACCAATTTGCTGTTGAAATAAGACGGGACTTTGAGTTGGACGAAGTAAAAGAAGGGTATTAATTTCAGGAATATCTACACCCTCATTAAATAGATCACAAGTAAAAATAATTTTTATAAGGCCTGAGGTTAACTCTTTAATGATTGTGTTACGCTCAAGTTCAGATTGTTCGCCAGTAAGTGATTTAGATGGTATATGACGGCTATTAAAAAATTGAGCCATGAATTCGGCATGTTTTACGCTGACACAAAATCCAATTGACTTTAATTCAGTGATATTTGACGAGTACCTTTCAACTGCTTGATATACAGCAAGAGCACGCATTTCATTTGATGAGATGATATTACTTAGTTGGCTATCTACATTTAGCTGCCGCCAATTTATTGACCGCAAATCAGTATCATCATGCGTAGCATAGTATTCAAATGGAGCTAGTAGTTGCTGATCTAAAGCGTCCCATAAGCGCAGCGACACTGCCGGCGATCCATCCGGTCTTGAGTCAAAATATTTGCCAATAGGTATCCCATCTGTTCTTTCAGGGGTAGCTGTTAAGCCTAGTAATATTTTGGGTTTAATTGAAGATGCAAACTTGTCAAATGATTGGGCTGGTAAATGATGAGCTTCGTCAATAATCACCATTAGCCAATAATTTTGGCCTAGCTTGGCAATTAGGTCTCGACCATTAATAGTGTTAATAGTTGCAAATAGGTGTCCATATTGGGATGGTTCATTATTACCATCCATTAATTCACCAAAATTAGAATCACGAAGTATTTGTCTAAAAGTGCTAATTGCTTGCTTCAGAATTTGTATTCTGTGTGCTACAAATAATAATTTTGGTTGCCCACCTTCCTGTCTGCAGATCCTTTCATAATCGAATGCTGCAACAACAGTTTTGCCAGTTCCTGTTGCTGCAACTACAAGATTCCTATTTCTATTTTGATCTCGCTCAGACTGAAGTCGATCCAGCATTTCCTGTTGATAAAATTTCGGCTTTAATTCGAACCAGGTCTGATTTGCAATAATTTCAACATTAAACGCGCCATTATTAGCGTATTTCTGCTCATGCAGTGCTTTATTTAAAGCATCCCGGTGGTTTTCATTGTGTGGGTCATATTTTTGAAATTCAGGATCATTCCATAGCGTTTCAAAATGTGCCTCTGCATTTTGATATACCTGATTACTTGTTGCTTGCGCAATTTTTATTGTCCACTCAATTCCGCTAACTAAAGCTGACTCGGATAAATTTGCACTGCCTATGTATGCCGTTCCGAAGCCGGTTGACCTTTTAAAAATCCAAGCCTTAGCATGCAAGCGTGTTCTGCGCCCATCTAGTGAAATTTTTAATTCAACATTAGGTAATTCAGCTAATGCATTCACTGCCCTCGCATCGGTAGCGCCAATATAAGTGGTAGTGATGATTCGAAATTTAGTTTTAGAGCTGCCCTGCGCGTCAATTGAGGTGATGTTTTTGAGGATGTCGTATATTTTTCGAACTCCGCTCCAAGTTATAAAGCTAACCAAAATATCTACAGTGTCTACAGCTTGTAGTTCACTAATTAATTCTGTAAGTAGGGCGGGCTCAGATTTAGAAGAGCTAAATAACCAAGAGTTTCTTAATCCTGTAATCGGGAAAATACCCGGTAAGTTTGGAGCATGGATTGATCTTAGTAATTGTGGGGGGCTCGCGATCGAATCTAGCTCATCCTCGGCTTTTGAAATAAGCCTAGCTTGCTTTAATATTTCTGATATTAGTTTCAGCTCACTTTTTGCTTTTTCTGTTTCGTTTTCTTCTTTGCTTGAGATTTGATCTAGTAATTCAGGTATTCGAGATACTAATTCTGAAATCAGATAGTTACGACTATTTTCTGCGGATGGTAGATCGATGCTTGCGCGCCCTTGACGCTTCAATTCGGCAACTTCATCAATTTCATTGTCATAAAGCAGACGATCGTATAGTCCAAATTTAAGTTTTGACATTAGTCTTTTCCAGTCCACCTTAAATCGCTCAAATACGTCGGCTTCAGACTCACATAATGACCAGGCCTTATCCATCCAGCGCCATGACCCTCAATTGCCGCACCATACCCCCACCTAGCAATAGACGTGCTGGTTTGTAAATTTGCAGCAACGCCTACTTGCTCGCCAATTTCCATGATCGCTTCAGAGTTCTTATTAGATCTCTCCAGCCAATTCTCAAGATGCTCCTTGGCGGCCAAGGTATCTGATTTACTTCTATTGCAGGTAGGGCACGCTAATACAAAGTTATGCATTAAATCTCTTGGGTATAGCGAGAAGGGTATAAAGTGGTCTACATCTGTTTGAGTGAGACCCTTGTTACAGTAGAAACACTTTGCCCCATAAAGATTCTTAAGACTTTTCCCAATAAGCGCAAGGGTTTTTCTGGAAGTTTCAAATAAGAAGCCCTCAAGATCATCGTTTGCCCCAAGAATAGGAATGTTCTTCCTATTTAGTTTTATAAAATCAATCCACCGATTCCTAGCTAATTGCTGAATAAGGGGCTGGAATTGCCTTAAGCAATAAGCAACCCCTATTTTTAGTGTGAGAGAGCTGGTGTTGCGCTCATACAAGAAAGGAAGGGCTCCACCACCCAC